>Ga0318568_10000109_pt1 | contig 29413 bp, 33 predicted proteins | sample GRESIP088b5f21_FD_203690 | JGI IMG/M metagenome (GOLD analysis project Ga0318568, IMG submission 203690) | Tropical soil microbial communities from Luquillo Experimental Forest, Puerto Rico - GRE.SIPMG.088b5f21 | ecosystem: Environmental > Terrestrial > Soil > Tropical forest > Bulk soil...
CCTGAAAAGAGGCATTGACAAAGCGGTTAACAGCGTTGTGAAGCATTTGCGTGAACAATCTCAAACCGTGGGAAACAATAGTGATAAGATCAGGCAGGTTGCTACTATCTCCGCAAACAATGACGAAGCAATCGGCAAACTCATTGCCGAAGCCTTTGATAAAGTTGGCAAAGAAGGTGTTATCACTGTGGAGGAAGCAAAAGGTACAGACACCACTGTCGAAATAGTGGAAGGTATGCAGTTTGACCGAGGCTATATATCACCCTATTTTGTTACCAATACTGAAAAGATGCAGGCGCAACTTGAAAATCCGTACGTGCTGATCTGCGACAAGAAAATATCTTCGATGAAAGATATGCTGGGCATCTTAGAAAAAACGGCCCAAAGTGGACGCCCCCTGCTGATCATTGCCGAAGATCTCGATGGAGAAGCATTGGCTACATTGGTTGTGAACAGAATTCGCGGCGTGCTGAAAGTGGCGGCAGTAAAGGCTCCTGGCTTTGGCGACAGGCGCAAAGAAATGTTACAGGACATCGCCATTCTTACCAATGCCACTGTTATCAGTGAGGAACAGGGCTACAAGCTGGAAAACTGCGATCTTACTCATCTTGGCTCGGCGGAATCAATTGTGATCGACAAAGACACCACTACTATCGTCGGCGGACGTGGACAAAAAGACAATATTGCAGCGCGCATCAGTCAAATCAAAGCGCAAATTGAAAACACCACTTCAGATTACGATAAAGAAAAATTACAGGAGCGTTTGGCCAAGCTAAGCGGTGGAGTGGCTGTATTGTATGTAGGCGCTGCAACAGAAGTAGAAATGAAAGAGAAAAAAGACCGGGTAGACGACGCCTTGCATGCTACGCGTGCAGCAGTCGAAGAAGGCATAGTGCCCGGCGGCGGTGTCGCTTTCATAAGAGCTGCACAAACGTTACAAAACATCAAAGGCTCTGGTGAAGATGAAAAGACGGGCGTGGCAATTGTGAAACGAGCTCTGGAAGAACCACTGAGGCAAATCGTGGCGAACAGTGGACTTGAAGGAAGTATCATTATACAGAAAGTGAGAGAAGGCAATGCTGATTTTGGATACAATGCAAGAACAGAGCAATATGAACAATTACTGGAGGCCGGTGTCATTGATCCAACCAAAGTTGCCCGAATTGCGATTGAAAATGCTGCTTCTATTGCCGGTATGTTACTAACTACCGAATGCGTGGTAGCAGATAAGCCAAGGAAAGAACAGCCACCCGCAATAACAGGTGCGGGATTGGATTACTAGCCAGTGATCCTCTGACTATTAAAAAGACGTCGCTGCCAGCGGCGTCTTTTATTTTGTATTCATTCAAAAAACCAACAAGACTGCAGTTAATAAAAATGACTAAATACCGATTCTATTGTTATGTTCTTTGACTAACCATTTTTACGACAACTTTTTGTCAGCACTACGCTCTCACTGACTGATTCTGTCATTAATTGATTGTCTAAGGAAAAAAGCCTTACACATAAGTGCGTCCACACGTTGCGGCGGTTGAACACCCATACCGATTGCCGAGGTAAGGCTTACCAGCGAACCTATTCCAGCACATTCGTCTGCGAGGCCATCCCCTTTTTCCATGAGTCGCATAAAAAGCATAATGATAAAATAGGCGACTATAATTCGAATGACCAATTCAATATACAAAGGTTCCATTTTTACATTGACCATCCTGTTATATGGGCAAGAATTATGAAACAGATGCAATTCACAATTGACAAGTTTTATCCGCTGTATGCCTTCAGAATTTTTTTCAAAAATGCTGTCAAAAAAAGCGATGGACAAGTGCGATAATTAGTACTGTCAGAACGGCTGTGCAAGATCTGAAGCAGTTTTATCACCGGTATAGCAGATAGTACTCTTCTTCGAAGCATGTACGCACAATGAGTAAACCAGGCGCCCGCTAGGTTCTGCAAGATGCGAACAAAATACGGTATGGATGACAAACTTTTTTAACCGTCTGATCTTTACAAATAATTAGGACTACCTTTAAAAAACCCGTGCGAATCATAGTACAAAAACTATTAGGGTCTTTTTACCAGGATGGTACGATGGATAGTAGTTTATATAATTGAATTGGACAAGACTGTATATGGCCTTGTGATACGTATAAAACGAATTTATTTTGGCGAGTTGCATCACTTCTCTTCTTGAGACATTTACCTGGTTGGAGTCGCCTCTCGTTTGGTATAAAACAAGAATAGCCAAATAAATTGCCAGTTGGGCAGAAGTAGTTCTTTGATCCTTTAACAAAGCAAAAATAATATTTACGTATTGATCATTCATTTGCCTTGATTGCTTGAGCTAAAACCCTGTTGCAGCATATGGACAATATCATCGTACCGATAATAGTGAATGCCACCAAGTTTAGACGATTTAAGCAGGCCTTTAATTCGGATATTTTGTAAAGTCCCTTCGGAAATGCCTAAAAATTTTCTTACCTCATTTCCTTTCAACCACTCTTTATGTTGGGATTGATTTTTACCCTGCAACAAAAGACTAATATCTTGAAGCAATTCTTTACGAAATTTTTCAAGGTCTTGCCTGGAAACAAAATCAAATTCCATAACTTCTATTTTTCAATCCAGAAAAAGTAAAACCCCGTTAAGGGGTCTTACCATTATCCCCGCCTACCTCCTTATCGCTGGCAGGTTGTGCTCCCACAGTGCCTGTGTCCTTTTCAGGAGGCAAAGGTTTGTCCGGCATGAACTCCATGCTGAACATAATCTCCTGTTCGAATCTCACTAGTGCATCTATCAGGCTTACTTCTTCAATAAGTATTGTCTTGGAATATTTCTGTTTAAATTCGTCTTCGAGATTGCTGGCTACTTTATAAATAACGAACTCCACTCCTTTTCTCACAATAAAGTATTTCATCTGTAGATCAATTTTCAATTAACACCTCGGTTCCAATTTCTCACACCTTGCCTACTCGGTAATTGGTTTCGCCTTTACTAAAAGGTGATTCCTTATTTTCAATCTGAGGCCACGCGAACAATTTTTGTCATTTATAACCACCTCCAATTTTTTATTAGATGGGACGGTAAATGGCTCAAAGGCTAGTACAACTTTTTGAATTTCTTTTCCTTTGATTATGGGCAGTGGTTCAAAAAAGATGGGCTGGCAAATTTGCTCTTGCTGCCCGGAGCGTTTGGAGCGGTTTTTATTTTTGATGTAAAACGAAAGTTGATCAGGCTTGAAGTCAATAAAAGAATCATTGTTTACTTCCAGGCAAAACCACATTGATTGTTCACCGAGATATATACCCGTAAGTCTCAACCTAATTCCCTGACCCGATACCCAGGCATGTAAAAACGACTTTTGTTTTTTTACTAAAGAAGCCTCATTATTTAAAACGGCTACATTGTTGTTGTTGGTTAATATCAACGAAGCCCCTTTGTCCGGCAAATCCTCGCCTACATAAATATTCAACGAATCCGGTTCATTTGTAAAGTTGACCAGGAATGAGAACAACTTTCCATCTGCCGTTATCACAGTCAAATTCGTTTCCTTAAAATGTTGTCTCGCGGCTTTCAATTGTAAAACATTTTCAGCGCCCTTTCCTTTTTGCACCATAATGGCAGAACTGCCGCGGTCAACGCTCACAATCTTAAAAGGGAAAATAATATTGCTCGTTTTAGTGTATCCTATCCTGATAGAATAGGGCTTAATAGTTTTAAGCACTGCGCCATTGCTTTCATCTTGGGCCTGCGCTCCTAACAACAGCAGACCACATACAACCATCACCAAAAATCTTTTTCCTCTGTTCATATCCTCGTTTTTAATTAATGATTAAGCTTGATTTCTATTTTGATTCGCGTAGAATAACGCGGTAACCTGCGGAAATATTCACCCTGACCAGTTTGGCTTTCTTGCCTATCAATGATTTTGCCGCTTGAATTCCTGCACTCGCAGCTTGGGCGCCAAGCGAATTATCCAGCGAGGCCAGTGACATGCTTTGAAGCGACTGATCGGAAGATTGCTTGGCCACGTCGCGAGTAATCGCACCGGGCGTATAAATCCCTTCCAAGCCGTCCTGGTCATACACTGAAAGAGAAATAGGAACAATCTCATCCTGGCATTTCACCGTTTTAATATTAATCTTTAGCCTTTCGTTATTGAGCGCAGCTTCACCAAATACAAATGTTCCTTTTGGGATCAGTACATTTTGGACATACACGTCACTCAGTAATTGCAACTTTACAATAGAACCGCTGACAATATTCATTACTTCCGGCACAACAGCTTCTATCAAACTACTCCGGCGTTCGTCAACATTTGGTTCATCATCGAGTGAATAAAACCGGTTTGAATAAGCAACCTCAGTGCTATCTTCTCTTTGATTTGCAGTGTCATTACGGGCTTCATAAGTTTGCGGCTGTAACGTAGAAACGAGCATTGCATCATTTGATGCACTAACTTTTAATACTGAGGGTTGTGCTGGCTGTTGCTTTTCCACAAACTTTCCTTTTACCCTTTCAGGGTGTTGAATATCCAGGATCTTCTCAAGCATACTGTTTATCTGTTCCATTTCTGGATTGACACTGTTACTACCTGCCGCGTCAACTTGCTTCATCATTGCCTCCAGTTTGTTTATCTCATTTTCACCAACCGGGTCGTCAGCAATTGTTTGGCGAACATTACTATGACTTCTATCTTGGGCTTTTGCATCATTTTCCGCTAAGGCCTTATTCAATTCATTAAGTTTTTGATAAACCTTTACTTCATTCGGATCTTGATTTGAATTTGCAACAACCGAATACGGACTTATCGATCCTTTAGAATCAGCGTCATAACTATCTCTTTTTTTTGTGGCGACTGGCAACAGATTGGTATCAATTATTTCCTGGTCTTGTAACGGCGATAATTGATAGTAGGGATCACTTTTTGCGAGCGATGCTCTTCTCGCGGCTTCCTTATCAGCCGCTTCGTAGAAATTGAGTTTGCTCCAACTACTGTCTTTTGCAGTACCGGCTCCCGGCAGCGTCATATTTAATCCATTGCTTTTTAATAAAGCGTTGCCATCTTTTTGCTTATTTCCAACGAGCCCGGTTGACCACAGCAAAAATGTTACTAGTGGAATAACAAATAAAGGCATGGCAAGCAAAAACTTTCTTTGGCGCAGATACTTCTGCGAATATCCTTTGCTATTATTATTGATGTTGTGTGTCATCGTTCATTGTTTAACTGTAATTCATAAATGTTTATTAGCATATTCAGACTGTCGGGAAGGAGAGGGATACCCTTCGAAATAGAATCAAAGGCAGCCGCATCAAAGGTTTTGAGGCTATCCAAATAGCTTTTGAAATGTTTAAGGTCTTTGAGTGTTGTTTGCAAAGAAGCGTTAGGCTCAACAGGTTGAAAATGTTGAAGGGATCGTATATCCTGTTTAATCGTTATCGTTTCTTTTTTTTCACTGAGTGCCAATACCACCACTCGCGTTGTAACGAATATTGAAGCAAGGCAAAAAACGAGTAACACCATTAGCCATTTCCGTCTGCTCCAGGTTTTGGTTCGCTGTTGCAACCATAGCGCTATAAATTGCAGTTTCTTTTTTGCCAGTGCTGCGAGCTTGTTCATTATCGAAAACGAAGGCACAGCTATATTTCTTTCTTTACTAAAAAGGTTCTGCATAACTAACGGTTCACTGTTTTTTGATCCCTGTTTTCTATGGTGTGCCACTTTTCAATCAGGAAACCATGAGAGTTATTATCGCTCCTTTCTACATTGCGCAAATAACCTTCTGTAATGAGTATTCTATACACGATTGAAGTAGCCCGAATGATTTGCTGGGTAGCATAACACCGGAAATAATAAGGGTAATTGTCTACATTCACCTGAACGCTGTCGATCGTGATCTGCTGGCTGATATTGCCTGCTATGACATTGGAGTAATACCCGGACTCTTTAAGGTTTTCATATTGACGTTTGGCTGACGCATCAGATAAGTAAAGCGCTTTGGTAATATTCCTTTGAATAACTTTGTCATCGGGATCAAGCGTGAAAAAATAATGATGGAACATATACACATGATCTCGCGCTTCCACCGGCACGTTGTCTTTCCTGTCCGCCGCAAGCGCCTCTAATGCTTTTCCACCGGCGATCACGTATACTTTATTTTTAGCTATGGAGGCCAGTTCATAACTTTTGTAAATCACGAACCCGCTGAGAAATAAAGAACCTGCAATAACAACAAACGTAAACATCCTTACATACCGGAAGGCGGTATCTATTTGTTTCATCTTTGAAAACATACCTCTTATATTTTTGGATTATAGCCCCATCATTTCGCGGCCTCTTTCGGCTGTTTGACTCGCGACCGAACTCGCAGCTGATCCGGCCACGCTGACGGCAGAACTTGCAGAGTTCATTGACAGGCCGGTTGTTTTAGAAGTGAGTGCATCGCCGCCTCCTACCCAAAGTATTTGGCTGGCAATAGAAGGCACTGTAAAATACCCGACGATTCCAATGATCAGAAAAACAAGGTATCCCATATCCGTTCTGCTAAAGAAAGTATCACCATTCTGATTAATCTGGTTAAGATCAATCTTTAGCATATTCTCCTGTATTTTTCCAATGACCGCACCAAATATGTTTGCAATCGGCAACCACAAAAACACATTGATATACCTTGCGAGCCAATGGCGTATTGTGTGATGAAAGCCATCAAAGACCGACAAACCAAATGCCAATGGACCTAGAATGGCAAGTATGATCAGGTTGAACGTTCGCAGGGTATTAATACAAAGAGAAGCTGCCGCAAACAAAACCTGTAAAACCTCACTCATCCATTCTTTGATAGAATTGCGAAAATTATAAGAAGCTTTCGCCATCGCGAATTTGATATCATTACCAATGCCATCAATAATCTTCTCATCTTCCGGATCTTTGCCAGGATGCGTGTATTTGTACCATTTATCTCTGTCTCCCATTCCTGATATACCTACGTACATCTGGTAAGCGTCTGTTTGTTTGATAGCTGATTCCTTTTGTATGAGTAAGGCTGTAATCGCATCATCGGTATGGGTTACCATTGCTGCCGTTCCGCTTACTGTTGGCTGCATAACACCATTAATAAGTTGGATTACAGATGGAAAAATGATTATGGCAAAACCAATTACAAACGGCCTGAATAGCGGATAAAACTCAATGGGCTCAGCTCTAGCAAGATGCCCCCAAACACGATAAGCAATGTACCACATCGCAGCAAACCCAGCGATACCTCTGCCAACACCGACAAGTTGTGAACACAGTGGAATCAACTCTTGATACAACTGATCCAGGACTGAGTGTAACCCCTTAATGTCGTCACCAAGGCCACCTTGCGCAAACAAGGCCAACGGCAACATCATACAAATTGCCCATGCAATTATCCTTCTACACTTTTTCATTCTTCACTTTTGTAATTTGTTCCTTAAATCTCCAGCTATTTATAATAGTCTTGCATTCCCTGCACTTCCTTTGCTTCTTTTATCCGCTGCCCCATTAGTAAGGAAGTGCTGCCATTGAAGGATCGAAGAAACACAAGTTTATCCTGCATATCTTCAAATATTTTGTCAATTGTGCTTAGCCGTTCATCATCACTCATGCGTAATTTCTTGGCAGTAATTACCGTCAACAAATCATCAAGATTCTTCAGCGAGAGCGTAAACAGATTAGAATAGACGTCGTTTATATAAGATAATTCGTCGGCATTGAACCATCCGCCATTTTGGAACCTGGAAAAAGCGCTTTTATATTCTTTTACCAACTGCAACTGGTAGTCTACAATATCTGCAACACGTTTATATTTCTTTACGGTGGGACTTACTTCCAACAATCCATCCAAAAAGGCCTTATGCAAATTGAAATTTCCTTCAGAGAGGTCTTTGATCGTTTTGTAACCTCCTGAAAGTATTTCATAGCCTTTTTTGAGGTCCGCCAATATCTGTTTGAATTGAGCCAGCTTTTCAATATTGAGCGCGAGTTGTGCCAGTTCAGTAGCTTGCGCTTTTGTTTGTACAGTAGATAACAATATGACACAGCACAGCACAAAGATTCTTGTTTTCATACATCACATTTTCAAAATTCACACTTCTTATTTCAAATCTGCCATTTTCCGGTAATTGCCCACTTGCCTTTGCTCCTTCTTTTTCTGTAGCAGAAGTAATTGCATATCCGTAGCAAAGGCTTTTACAAACGCGTACATTTCTTGCATCTCACTATATGTATCATCAATTCGCTTGATTCTTTCATCATCGCTCATTTTTAATGACGAGGAGATTACAACCATTTCCAATGCAGCAAAATCTCCAGCACATTCAAGTTGCAAGTTTTCCAAAACTTCATTGACATACTGTTTCTCTCCTTCACTCAGCAAATCATCCGACACTACCATGCTTCGTAGTTGCTTGATCTGCTGCTGTACATTATTGATTAATCCGAAGCTACCGGCAGTCTTTGCATAGTTCTTTACCCTGGGATTGATTAGCTCCAGCGTTTTAAAGAAATTGCCATCTAACACAAAATGCGCCTGCTTAATATCTCCTATTGTCGTTAGCCCTTTCCTCGCTATCTCATAGCCTTTCTCCAAAAATTCTATATATACTTTATTTGCGGCGATTTGCTGTAAATACACTTTTATTTGTCGATTTTGTGCATCTGTTTTTATGGCAACGCCAAACATTAACAACATCAATAGTCTCCTTTTCATACTCACTTTTTTTATACGTTACTTACCGCGAGATGCCATAAAATAATCGCATAGTCTTTAACTCCTGTTCATCTTTTGACCGTTGCAAGCTCAGCTGTATGCACTGCCTGTTAAATTCCCTCAAATCATTTAGATTGGTATCAATATGACTGACAACATTGCCTATAATAGCAAGCCGCTTTCCATCTGACATTTCTGTACTAAAGGCATCGATGACCAAAAAGAGTTGATCCAGGTTGTCCACACTCTCATTCATTATACCTGTGTAAACTTTCGCTATATAAGTAATTTCATCTGCCGTAAAGTGCCTGTCTTGCTTAAATCTGTTAAAAGCAACTTTATATTCGTTCACCAATTGCTTCTGCTCGTCTATAATCTCTTTTACCTTTTTATATGTGCTGATTGCGTCCTTTACTGTTTTTAATTCATCAAAATATTGTTGGTATTGATCTTTGTGCTTCTTTGTCCAGTCCGTTATTTCATCCAGCTTCACTTTTGACAAAACATTCTCCAGGTTCTTTTGGGCAGTTTGTAGCCAGATCGTCTTATTCTGCAATCTTTGAACAGCGAGATCAGCCGCCTTTATCGCAGCTATGATAGCTTGCCTCACAATCTCCCAAATGAAAGCATGACTCTTTGTGGGTACGCTTATTAGCGCAAAGCTTAAACATAGGGTAAGAATCAGTTTTTTCATAACGCTTCATTTACTTGTTCATTTCACTTTTTCATATTCCGTTCTTCCCAGCAGCAATTTATTTTTATCCGGCAAGAAAGTTATAATATCCCCGCCGTTTTGGATGGTGAGTTGATGGGTGGTTTCATTGAACAGCGCCGTATGCTCTTTCGTTTTATACTGCGCTGGGAAAACCTTTCCATCCAATTTTTGTTGATAGCCTTCTTTTTCATCAATAAAATAAATACCGGCTTTACCATCATGCTCAGTAATGTCCAGCGTATCGCTTCCCGTCGAGAATTCATCCCTAAAATGCCTGACATAGATACCTGGAACAAATTTTCGGATTTGGTCATTATTCGATTCGGTACATCCTTGTAAAACCACTGCAAACGTTAGTGCAGATAAAACTGTTACTTTCATACCATGTATTTGTAGGTTAATAAATACTAGCGACTACTTGTGCAATTGCTTCATCTCTTCAATCAGTTTGGCGATCCCTTTCTCCATACTTCCGTAGCGCTCTGCATACTCAAGTACCTTCACTCTTTCCTTGCCATCCGTTGTAAAAGCCAGGTATTCTTCCGGGCAGAGTTCATTCTTATAGACCTTTGACACCTGCCCACCGAGATCGATAAATATCTCCCGGTTGTCTTTGTTTACCGATAAGAGAATGGTTTTTGCCTTTTCCGATAACCCTAACACATCCTGCAACTTGTCAAACTTGTTGATGAACTTGCGCATGTCCATGAGTATCTTTATGTCAGCATTGTTGATGATCGCATCTTTGATAATAGGGGAACTGACAAGATCATCCAGCTCCTGCGTAATGACGCAAGGAACACCATTGAACTTTCTGATCGTTTTGAAGGCATATTTTAAAAACTCTGCCATGCCTGCTTTTGCAATGGCTTTCCAGGCCTCATCAATCACCAGCACTTTTCTTTTTCCTTGCAGCTTTCGCATTTTAGAGATAAACATTTCCATAATAATGAGCGTCACAACCGGGAAAAGAATGGGATGATCTTTTATCGCATCGAGTTCAAACACAACAAAAGGCTGGTGCAACAGATCGAGGTTCTCATTAGCGTTGAGTAAATAATCAAACTCTCCTCCTTTGTAGTATGGTCTCAACACGTACAGAAAATTGCTAACATCAAAATCACTATCTTTTACATTGTGACCTTTTAATACTGTCACATAATCAGCCTGCAGGTATTCATAGAAGGTATTAAAGCAAGGGAAAACAGATTCGTTACTTTGTAAATATTCGTAATAGCCACTAAGTCCATTAGAGAGTGCTACATACTCGCTCCTGTTGAAACGTTCATTTTCCTGTTTCCACAAAGCAATGAGCAGTGCCTTTAAGCTTTCTTTCTTTTCTGTATCCAGCACATCTCCAGTAGCAATATAGAAGGGGTTAAAACGAATCGGACTGGTTTCTTCATAGGTAAAATAATATCCCTGAACGAGTTCGGACAATCCTTTATAGCTGCCGCCAATGTCTACCACCACGCAGTGCGAACCATGGTCATACATAGAACGCAGAATATGATTTACCGTCATGCTCTTTCCTCCACCGCTGGTACCGCAAACAAGCATTCCCATATTGGAAGTGATGCCTTGTTTTCTCGGGCCATCAAACAGATCGACATACACAGGCTTGCCACTCAGCCGCTCGCAGAACCGGATGCCTTCACCTGGATGACAACTCTCATAGTTCGTTTCAAGCGAGAGAAAACAAGAAGCTTGTTCCGCAAATGTTTCAAACGTATCATTCATCGGAAAATCTCCTGCATTGCCGGGAATGCCCGCCCACCATATTTGCGCCGCTCCTACTGTCTCCTCTTTTGCAACAGCGTTCATTTGTGCAAGCGCCGTCGCTACCTGGTTTTTAATATCCTTCAATTCTTCTTTGTTCACGGTCCAGGCGAGAATATTAAAATGCGCTCTCACTGGTAGCCTTGACTCGCTGATGCACTCGTTCAAAAATTCATTGACGGCGTCCCTGGCGATCGCATTTTCACGGCTATAGTTGGAAAGTGATTGCAATTTGAGTCTTTTACTTTCCAGCTTTTTAATACTAGCCTGCGCATCACCGATCATGATGTATTGGTTATATAAATGATCGCAAGGAAGAAGCAACCCCAGTGCGCTGGCAAATCCAATGCTGAACTTTGTTTTATCGGTACTGTACTTTCCGTACGTCGCTTTTGCACCGCAGAGGGCAGGCATTTCTTCGGTATCCGCAAGGGTAAACAATTGCACATAATTACTGCCGATCCTGAATTCATCTTTAAACTGGATGTCCTTTATGAAAACGTTTTTGTTTGATGTAGAAAGATGGCAATACTGTTCTATCAAACCTGCTTTTCCTGGCTGGCTACACAACTCATCGTCTTTCACTCTTGTAAGAATAAGACCAACACTTTCGAGTATCTTTTGAAACTGGCCGCACTTATCTTCAAAGGATTCCAGTGTCAAAGCATTAACACTTTGCTCAGGCACAATCGATGGTCTTAAAAGATTACTGATAACCGAACTGGCCGGTTTTCTTCCACTCGCTTTTTTGGTGAGAATAATATAGCTTTCATGAGACAAGTACTGCCTGCCGTTAAAATAGCGCTCACTACTAGCTGTCAAAAAATTGGTTGGTTCGATTTGAACAGGAGAAGAATATAGGGTACGGGTATACCAATCCTGTTTATGAAACACTGTATCCTTCGGCAGTACTTTGATCGCTTTAATAAGTCCCTGGTGAATCGCTTCGTAATTCTCATCACTTTGCGTAAAGATTTCCGGCAGCTTGCAGGCATATACAATACTGATGTCACCTTGCTTACTGATGATCGCGTCGTGCTCTACATCCATGACGGGGAATATATCATGCAGCCATTTTTCCATATGTTCACTTTTTAACAAACAACTTCCTGGAATTACACTTGATCACCGTAGGCACTTTTCGTTTCGCAGCCCGTTTCATCAGGCCATATGCGCCGTATGTTTTGCTCATTCGATAGACTTGTGTAAATAGAACTGCCCCACAAAAAAGAATGATAATAAGACAGACGTAAGTATTGACACCAACCACATACATGATCGCAAACAAGACAAGCAAAACGAGTAACCCTCCTGCCAAATAAAAAATGTACTGCGCTTTTAAGCCTCTAAATTCAACATGCGCGTTTATGCCTTTATTGATTGTATATTTGCTTGCGGCCATGATGGTAATAATTAAAGTCCAAAGAAGGATTTTAGCACCGTTGCTACTACTACCAGGAAAACGCAACTGCCAAACCAGGCCGCAGCCGTCGCTCCGGTATCGGGATGTCCATTCGACCATTTCTGATAAACTTTGACCGCTCCTATGAGGCCAAGGATTGCGCCTACGGCGTACATCAGGTTGCAGCCTACGTCAAAATAACCGCGCACTTTTGTATTGGCCTCCTGAATGCCGGCCACCCCATCTTGTGAGTAGACCGCGGTCATTAGACCCTTTCCCAACAACACCGCAACGACTAGCGTTAGCTGTTTTTTCCAGCTCCGCATTTTCCCTTTACATTTCTCTCTCCACATAACACTATTTTTAAAGTTTAAAAAAATGATTTCAAAAACTTTCCGGTCGCATACCTTTCTTACCTGCACCCCTTCATTCTTCACGCGGTAGCTCCCGGAAAGTATCAACCTACAACCTAACCTTCAACAGCCTCTTCCGAGTCGCCCTTTTTTGATCCGCTTTCATTCGACACTCGCTTTATGCCAAATAACCGGAGTATCTCGTACTTGTAAAATCGGACACCGATTATTGCATAATAAAGTACCAGTACTAGAAGCGCGATCTTTATAAAGTCTGACCAATCGATTAATGCTTTCATGTTGTTTAATTTTTATTCGCTTGCATTTCCTACACAAAGATGCTATCACTTAAAAGCGTTTTTTCACACTACGACCCGTATACGGTATAGATTTTTTTTATGTTTTTTTATATTGAAAATGGTCAACATCATCTCTCACCGGGTAGATTACACACAACTTTTCACGCACTACAAAATTCTCCGGCATATTTTCACACTACGACCCGTATACGGTATCAAATTCTTTATACACAAAATCCCTCCTTTGAAACTTGCAGGACGTGTACCCGCAACTTTCATGTATCGTTTCTTACAAATATTGTTTGGGATTCTCGTCGCTTTCATCCATTCGTTGCACAAGCTTATCTACCAGCAATTCAAGGAAAGCGGCGCGACTGCCTTTCCTGATCCTGATCTCCTGGAATATCCGGTAATAGTTGCCCAGGTCAATAGCAAACATCTGCTCAAAACAAGTTGCGAGCAGTTTTATATCCGCGGCGCCGTTATTAAAAACCCCGGTGGATTGTAAAGCATACAGTAATTCAATAAGGGAAGTTTTCGAAGCAGTCCATGCAATTGGCTGGCGAGTAGTGAGGGGCGTTTTTACCACATCATCTTTTCTTTCCAGGTCTTCAAGCGCCCCAATGAGATATATGCGCAGTAGCTCATGCGCGTGAATCTTCGCAACCCTGAAATCATGGCTGGTAGAGAACTTCGGATCTGCATCAAAATGATAGGTATCTAGCGTCAAATAAATATCCTGGTGACCCCTGAGGAAATATTTTTCATCGAGATAAGTGGAACCCGATCGGTAATATTGATAAAACTGTAGATTTTCTTCGAAGTAATGCGTCAAACGCCTGAGTTCTTTTTGCAGATATTTTTGCTGGGTTTCATTACTCCCGGTGGGACGACGCGTTTCAATACGATATACCTTGAGAAAATATATAAGCTTACTGTAGAAACGGGGTTTTTCTTCCTTGAAAAAATGTATCTCCTCCTCCTGCGAAATAAACTCGTAGGCAGCGACATCAATTCTTAATTGCTCCATAACGTTTTTGGTGACCTGTATAGATCGTTCCGCTAACGGCAATATCCTGTCGTCCTCTTCCTCTGCGATCTTTTCTAATGCCGTCTCCAGTTCGTTATAGAGCTTTCGACAAAAGGGAGCATACTAATCTTTTTGTTGTTGAAGGTCATAGGTAAAGTTTAGGGTAAAGGTCGCTAGCGATGAACCTTGATGAAAGCGTATAAGTATGGAAACTGTTACGCGAATGGTAGAAAAATGTTTGCAAGTGGCAGACAATGTATGAGCATTTAATCCGGCAGGTCGCAGCATATACTACAAACCGGTAATCAACCGCATTTGCAGCCTCAAAATCTACCTATCCGTATTAGTTCGCTTTTCGCCACCTGACAATTTTTGTATATTCCTGTTTTGTAGAAGACAACCTTATCCCTTATGATCGAACTGTATTCAGATGTATATGGGCAGATACTATTACAATCCTTACTTCCGAAAGACTTTAAAAGCAACATCATTCCCGGAAGTGAACCATATTCTTATAGTGGAGACGCGGGCCAGATCCTAATCCAGCAAGTCGTTTCAGCGAACTACACGATCCTTTATGCCGACTACCAGTTCAATAGTAAGACAAAAGTCTCCATGCTCTTTCCGGGATTTGTGTTCCAGTCACATATTGCTCTAAATGAAGACTTCAACATTTTTATTGGTGGCAAGAGTCATGTAAAATTAAGACAGGGCGATTTTGTACTGCTTCAAAATCCCACCCGTGATCTAACTTTTTTATTCGAGAAAGGAAGAAAATATTTCGCAATTGGTTCGTCCTTCGGTCCATCAATGATTGATGAATACCTGGACAACCTGCCTTCCTTCAAAAAAACTTACTCCAAATTAAAGGAGAACGAAAGAACGCTGATTGCAAAAACACCCAGGCATGCTCCTCGTAAAATACTGGATGACATTTACGATATTCTGCACTGCCCTTATGAAGGAACATGGCGTGAGAAATTCATAGACAATAATATCGATGATATTTTCTTTCTTCAATTAGCCGAGATTTATAAAGAACCAGGACGCGCCATATCCGTGACGAATGATCAACAGGATGCTTTACATGAAGCCCGGCGAATCATACTCGCCGATCTCACGAAACACTATTCCAATAAAGACCTGGCAAAAAAAGTACACCTGAGTTCGTATTTTTTTAAAACAGGCTTTAAAGAACTGTTTGGTATAGCACCCTTCGAGTGCCTGATTGATGCCAGGCTCAATACTGCAAAGCAACTCCTCGTGGGGACAAACAAACCGCTCAAAGAAATCGCCAGGATAGTCGGCTATTCAAGGCAAACAAGTTTCGCGAACGCGTTCAGCAGGCACTTCCGCTATACGCCAGGGTCACTTAGAAAGTGATCCCTCCAACCATTTGAATAACTTTTTCTACCAATTGCATAACACTTTGCAAAAAAAGCTATCATAAGATTTATAAACTTTACATCAGCAAGTTCGCGTGTTCACCTTTTAACCTTAACCTATATGCGAAATATAAAATCGGAAATCATTGCAGCATTGCTTATCCTGTTATTTGCCCATACAGCTTTCCAAAAATATTTAGAACATCGGACCTTTCTACATACGCTAGAAAGTTCAACATTACTAAACCCAATTGCAACCTTTGTGTCATGGTCAGTGCCGCTTACAGAGCTTGCGATTGTTTGCTTACTACTCTTTCCGCTATTACGAAAGATTGGCTTGCTCTGTGCTGCTGTGTTACTCACCGCTTTCACTATTTACATTGTATACATGCTGCTATTTTCTCCTACGATGCCTTGTTCTTGCGGAGGCATTGTAAGCAGCCTGTCATGGAAGCAACACATACTCTTTAATATCGTCTTCATTGGTCTCGCTTTGTACGGATGGTACAGTATGCGCGAAAGCAATGATCCGAATAACAATATTGCAATCAGGAGAAGCCAAACACCTGTGACATAGTAGGCGCCATTTATTTAAATCTAACTTTTAAAGTATGAAAAAGTATCTTTTGGGTCTTATTGCCCTCGTAACAGCAATCACTTTGAATTCCTTTACAGTAAAGACTTCAAAACACCCTACTGTAACGAAAAATTTCTGGTATACGGCATATCCAAACGACAGTCATGCCAACGATCCGAATTATTATATACTCACCGGAAATGATGGAACCGACGACCCGGATTGCCCGGAAGGTTCAATACATAGATGTGGCGTTATTGCACAAGACGATGGCACTGGTTTACCAGACTTAACATCGGCCTACACGCCTTTGACAAGGAGATAAAATGAAAAATGGGTTGCAGGAAACCAGCTGCATCATAGGTAAGTTTTTTCTTTGCGCGGTTGGCAGTACTGCAGCCCATTTGCATTATTGATTCTTGTCCCGGATGACCAACATATCAATAATCCTATAACCGTATTCTAAGCCTAAACCGTTCGCCAGCAATTCTTCCTGCACTCTTTTAAATTGCGTGGCATCTGATAAGTTGTCGAGCGAATTAGAAAATTGCACATCCGTTTTACCGGTAAAATTGGTTTCGTCCAAAATAGGCACCCTTAACAGCCTATTGTTCGCTGTCAATGCAGCCAGTACAGAATTCCTGATAGTAAAATTCCGGGCCACCCATGACTTGTTAGCCTCTTCTACATTAACAGAGTCTTTCCCTTTATAGGTAGACGGACGAATTCCTTTATTGACCAAAAGCAGGCATTTTACTTTTCGTTTTTCAACCTGGGCAATATACGGAGAATAGCCGTTGAGATCACGTTGCATGGTTTTGAATAATTGTTTTTGATTGTTGCCCGGAAGGACTGCCTCATAACCCGCAATATATTTTTTGTTCCAACCATCAACCAGGCTGTCTGTTTCCATATCAACTAACAAAGTGGCAGAGTCTTTAGTCTCCAGCAACCACCTTGAAGGCTGACTATACAACCCGTCATTCAATGACTCATTGTAGGCTATTGCAAATAACTGGAAATACGGATAATTGATAATGTGAAGCGTTTGACTGTTTGAAACAGCATCGTAGAACATTTGAATGTTTGCATGTACGACGCCATCGAGATAAGTGGCATAAAGCGTATGAAATTTGATCTCGCGGTTCCATCGCCCACCTCCTTCATTATATAAAAGAGCTTTTTCGTCAAAGTCGGTAATTTGTTTTCTTACGGAGAATCGTAAATGTTCTCCGCGCAGAATCCTTCGAACGTTTTCCACCGTTGCATTATGGTCATAGGTGATGAATTTGACTACCCCATTGCCATCAATCCAAACATGATGGGGTACTGATATATGTGGGAAACAGGCGTTTAATATAGAATCTTCTAAAACGATCGGTGTTTTTGGAAACGGTTTCTTGATTGACTTAAAAGTTTTTTCGACTTCCTTCTTTTTACTTTTGCAAATAATGAGCGTTTGAATCTTGTCGCCAAACACCGACTGCAGGCTGTCGAGCATTGGCATTCCCAAAATGCACCCGCCGCAATTCGTTGACCAAAAATCCAATATGGTCAACTTTCCTTTTAGATCAGCGATGCTTTTAACAGGCAAATTGCCCAGCAATGTTTCGCCGAAAAAGATATTGGGAACGGTGTCGCCGATTTGAAGCCCATTCTTTGTCGCTTTTTGAGCATACCCTGAACTTACCAATACCATCAGGTACAGGCAAAAAAATAACTTATTCATACTGTTGTATAAATTTTAAACGTAAAAAAGTGGTGATTAATAGCCCTGGTTCTGGGTCAGAAATGGATTGAGATTAAGCTGGGAAATAGGGATCGGCCAAAGTGTATCGTTCTCGGTCCAGCCAGGTTTGATGGGACTTAACACAGGAGTTGCCCGGCCGCTTCGTTGCAGATCGAACCAACGCTGTCCCCATTCAAAACAAAGCTCAACTCTTCTTTCCTGTTCAATGGCTTGTAACAAACTTTGTGTGTTGTTCACGGTGAGGCTGACAAGCCCTGCCCTATTCCTTATTGTATTGATATCTTTCAAAGCATCAGCAGTGTTTCCCAATAGCGTATTTGCTTCCGCCCTGGCAAGGTACATTTCTGCCAGTCTCAGCACTACATAGTTTTCTGTTACAGTTTGATTTGTCCTGATCTTGTATTTAAAGGGATAATATATCGTGGTGCTGTTGTACACCCTATCTTTTATCCATGCTGTTTTTCTTTGGTCACCCGATTCGAAAGCATTCAACAAATAACTCGTCACAAGAAATGTCGGTTGTGTATTGTTGTTAGCCGGTAAGATCAGGTTGCCCTCTGTTGTGTTAAATGTCGGACGTACGGGCTGTAGTTGCCATATCGCCTCTTTGCTGCCTTTGAGAAACACATTATTGACATTTGTCTCCAATGCAAACAAGCTGTTGCTAATCACTTCACTTGCTGCTGACAACACGGTAGCATAATCTTTGGAAACAAGTGCAATCCTTGCCTGCAAAGCTTTTGCCGCCCATTTGTTGGGCCTTACCCGATCCCCTTCAGGGTAATTTACGGGCAACAGGTCAACTGCCTGTGCAATGTCTTTTTTCATCTGACCATACACATCACTTTTTGGAGTCCTTGCAAGGGAAACGTTTTGCCGGTAATCAGAACCAAGTACCAGTGGTACGTCGCCAAAAAGGCCAACAAGATGCTGGTAACAAAACGCACGGATAAATAACGCTTCGCCGGTGAGCCTTTGTTTAACAGGGGAACTAAGCAAAGTAGCAGCTTTTAATTGCTCCAAAGCAAGGTTCGCCGCATAAATGTATTTATACATGGGTACCCAAAAAGTACTTTCGATAAGCCCGTGATTGACCTGTGAAATATTACAGGTGGTGAATTCATCGAAATTGCCAGGCGTGAAGTAATAAAGTTCATCTGCATACATACCGGCCAACAACGTCGTGTAAGCGCATGAAAATTGTTGAGGGTTGTTCATCATTTCACTATAGATGCCCGTAATGGTGGAGGTGGCGGTTCCATCATCGGTAAAGGGCCTCGGATTCACGATCTGGTCGCCCGGCGGATCAACGGTCACAAATTTCTTACAACCCGTATAAATCAATATCATGGTTATTAACAGAAGTATTAAGTACGTTTTCATAGCCTGCTTTTAAAAGGTTAATTTAATCCCCGCTGCAACCGTAAAGAGTGGAGGCAACGATGTAATACTTTGGGACTCGGGGTCAAGCCCCTTATATTTGGTGAGTGTTGCAAGATTTTGCGCCTGGACAAACAGTTGAACGTTGGCAAGTTTTAATCTCTTCAACGCCGTATTTCCGAGAGTATATTGTAGTGCTATATTTTTCAACCGGATAAAAGACGCGTCGGTCAGCATGGCGCTTGATTTAGTTACCAAGGCTGCGGCTTTGCCTGCGCTACTGGTACTTGTTTGTGTATATCGTTGGTAAGGCTGCAAGTCGCCTGCCTGTTGCCAGCGCTCGAGTAACAGGTCAGCTTGATTGGTCATCGTGCCGGGTTTTATCAATGAACTGTACACCGGGTCAATTCCGTTTTGTTTGGTAAACTGTACATGAACATCCAGTTGCCAGTTCTTGTAATGAACGGTGTTGAGCAGGCCACCATAAAAAACAGGATCCGTCGTACCAATGGTGATATAGTCGGCTGTGTTGATCAGACCGTCTTTGTTGAGATCATTAAACCTATACACACCGGTGGCGGGATCCACGCCCAGGAACTGGTAGCCCCTTTTGAGATTCAACGGCTGGCCAATTTCATACCGGGTCGCTGAAGTGGAACTTGCCAGGCCCGGAAACGCGTCAAGCCGGTTGCGCGTGATACTAATATTAAACGCCGTTTTCCAATCAAATGCTCCTTTTCGGATATTAACCGTTTGCAATTCTATCTCCCAGCCACGATTACTAACAACACCTGGAAAATTCATGAGTATGCTGCTCGCGCCGGTTTGTCCGGGCAAAGTATACTGGATGATCTGGTTGGTACTTTTGTTTTTGAACCATGCAGCATTGAGCATGATCCTGTTTTTTAAAAATCCTAGCTCTGCACCGATTTCACCTTTGAGGTTATTTTCCCAACTAAAGTCAGGATTATAAAGTCTTGCCGGCCTGAGTGCTGACAGTCCCTGGTAAGCATAAGTGGTGACTGCATAGGAATCAAGGTACTGGTAATTGCCAATCTTGTCATTTCCTGTTATGCCATAGCTGCCGCGGATTTTACCGAACGATAGAAAGGGTAAATTGTTTTGAATAAATCGCTCCTCCGAAAAAATCCACGCAGCGCCTACGGCTCCGAAGTTGGCAAACTGTTTACCTGGACCAAACCTGCTGGAACCGTCCCTTCTGCCCGTTACGTTGAGAAGATATTTGCCTGCCCAGTTGTAATTTATCCTTGCAAACAATGCATTATAACGGTATTGACTATATGCATTTGAGACGGTAACGCTCGGAGCTGCCTTTATTGATTTGAGCAGCAAATCACTGGTATATCCATATCCATCGGTAACCTGTGACTCATCGAGACTTTCCTGGAAGGTGGTTCCTACGAGCACCGATAGCTTTCCCTTCTTACCAACTTTATCATTTGCGTATTCGATTTGCGGTTCCACGTTCCATGTCTTTTCTGAGCTTATGCCAATAGAGTTGCTTCCCTGCGGCGCGTAAGACGGGTCCTGCGACGAAATGGGATAATATGTCTTTTCGTTAAACATAAACTGGTTGTACCCGAGCGATGCTTTTATGGTAAGTCTGGGAAGCAATTTATAGCTGACGAGTCCGGTTGTTGTGAACCTGTCAGTAGTGGTATTATATGGTTGTTCCAATGATGCAAATGGGTTGCCATTCGATATAGTGCCCGGCTTTTCCTGCCATTGCAATTTTCCTGTGGAATCGTAAGGCAGGTACATGTTCGGCGGAAGGTTAATAAAACCCGTTAGATCCTGCTGCGGCAAATGTGTTTGTTCATCTGTATAAGATGCCGTGACATTAAAATTGAATTTTTTATTTTCTGACTGGTGGGACACAAAGACATTACCGCTGATGCGTCTGTCGAAAAAGTCCCCGGTAAATACAGTGCCGTCATTCAAATAGCCGAGTCCAAATCCAAATTTGGTATGGACATTTCCTCCGCTTAACTGCACTTGTGCATTTTCAGAATGAGCTGTATGTCCGATCATCATCTTTTTCCAATCTGTGTAGCGCGTAGTATCCCACACGAGCAAGTCCGGTGCATTTGTCTCATTTGGTAGGATGTTGTCATTCTTAAAAGCTTCCCGGCGCATCATCAAATAAGTCGGGGTGTTCATGAGAGGGAAAGCGTTGCGAACTTTAGAAAAGTTCTGCGTGTAACTAAAACTTAGATGTGTGCCGCTTTCCTTGCCTTTTTTGGTAGTAATCAGGATAACACCATTTGCTCCACGGCTACCGTAGATGGCGGTAGCGTCCGCATCTTTTAACACTTCGATACTTTCTATGGTAGCAGGATCAATATTATTGAAAGGACTGTTGGCTACCAACCCACTTCTTTGCGTAAAACTGTTGACGTTGTTGATGAAAGGCACTCCGTCAATAATGTACAAAGGATCCGTACCGCTCTGAATGGAGTTGGTGCCGCGTATCAACACCTTGAAATTGGAGCCCGGCAGGCCGTTGGTTTGACTAATCTGCAAGCCTGTAATTCTTCCTTCGAGTGCACCTAAAGGATTCGCTACAGGTTGTTTGCTGATATCATTAGCGGTAAGCCTGCCTACAGCACCTGTATTAAGCCTTCGCGTAGTAGTGCCGTAGGCAATGACGACAGTCTCGTCAAGGCTTGCAACCGCCGTTTTCAACACATGAGAAAACCCTGCTTCGCTAACTATAAATGATTCCGATTGATATCCAATACTACTAATAACAAGAACGGTTCCTTTGGCAATCTGGTCGATGTTAAAATAACCTTCATCGTCGGTATTGATAAAGATTTGCATTCCCTTGATCTGTAAAGTTGCCCCAGGCAAACCTTCTCCCTTTTCATTCAATATCCTCCCATTTACTTTGAGCAAATGGCTACTATCTCTCTTGTCAGGCAAAGCGCCGCGGTTGATCGCCTTGATGGTCACATAGTCATGATCAATGCGGTAGGTGAGCGATGAATTTTTAAAACATTCATCAAGAATAATTGAAAGGTTCTGTTCTTTAACACGGATCGTTACAGGTGGCAATCCTGCAAGATCCTCATGCGCAAAGAAAAACTGGTAGCTGGTTTGCTCCTCGATCTTATCGAATACTTTTTCAAGAGGAACTTTTTTTAATGACAACGTAATCTTTTGTGCCATTATTTTGGGCACAGTCATAAACAGGCAGCCAATGACCATCCAGGCTACTAGCCGGCGGCTTGGTTGAGAGCATAAGCTTTTAGGCAATGACGTGCCGGATGCAGTCACATGCATAGTTGTGTTGGTTTTAATGAATGAAATGCAGTTTTAAAAATCAAAAGGGTTGTGCTTGCCGGTAAATACCGACAGCCCTTTGCTCAAATGACAGCTGGAGTGCCTTAACTACTCACAGTGAGGTTTGATAGTATGATAGCGGTTTTTCGTTGATGCTAATTTATTGGACTCACTTCGATTGTATCGGGATGTAAAGTAAAACGTACGCGCTTTGTTTCTTCAAGCAGGCGTAGTATGGTAGATATTGGTTGATCCCGCGATATTTTCGCGCTGAAATGATAATTTATATTTCCATTGTACACCACTTTGACATCGTACCAACGAGCTAGTTGTCTCATAATACTTTCAATAGATTCTTCTTTGAAAACAAACCTGTCCTCTTTCCATGCAGTGGCGGCTTGTACAATGGCTGGGGTCACGGTAATGTTTCCGGTTGTCTCAATATTTGCCTGTTGTCCGGGTTCCAGCTCTTGCTGTTTTTTTGCAGCGACTACTTTGATTTTTCCGGACACCAATACAGCAGTTTGCGCTGGCTCGTCAGAATAGGTTGACACATTGAAACTGGTGCCGAGTACTTGTATGGTCGCATTGTTTACCTGAACAATAAATGGCTTTTTTTCATCTTTGGCAACATCAAAAAATGCTTCCCCTTCTACCACCACCCTTCTTTCAACGTCATTGAATACAGCTGGATATTTGATGGAAGAAGCAGCATTGATCCATACCTGCGTCCCATCTGACAATACCAGTTTATACTTGCCGCCTTTAGGAATGGACAGTGTATTATATGCGGCTGTTGCTGAGGGTTCGTTACCGGTATAGGTTAAGGTTTGTTCACTGGCATTGATCGCAATGCCGCCCTCCTTTGCTATTGTGCCCCGGCTTTCTTTTCCAAGCTCGAGGGTTTTTCCGTTAGCCAATTGCAAAACAGCTTTTGCTGATCCCGGCTGTATATCTGTTGTACTCGCTATATCATTAGGCGGAGCGTCAGTCACAACAGTGTTTGATCTTATCAGCCATACAATCCCTAACGCAATTAATAAAATGGCAGCAACAGCTGCCGGCAATATCCACCGGCGTTTTCGATTTTGGGGAGCTATCCGGGATCTTACCTTTTTATAGGCTTTGTCTTTGTCAAGACTTTTCATGAAAGCCAATGCCTCATTGATGTTCCTTTCATCTGTTAGCTGCGCAAAAAGTTCAACGTTGTCATCGCTTTCCTCTACCCACAGATCAAGTTCGTCATGCTCTCTGGTTGTCAGGGTTCTGTTGATAAACCCGGAGATCAGGTAAGCAATACGTTGAGCTCTTTCTTCCGTTTCTTGAAATTGGTAGTTCATTGCTTTAAAATTAGTACAATTATGGACTTTTTTTTCAGGTAATTATACTGAAATACCGGATATCGGTGTCCTATATATAGAACACGAAAAGGGTCGTTAGCATTACAATATTTGTCAAAAATATTTTTAAAGAGCTCTAAACAACTGAAAGACAAACAGGACAAAACAAGTGAATGGTATTTTTTTTGCCATAGCAGGAACGCCCGCATTTTCTGAATGCGAAATTATTGATGACTTATTTAACACACCAGCGAAAGCAGCATAAGATCGTCTTTCCAGGTAAAACTGCTGAAAAGTTATACGGCAGTACTTTTCCTCTCACCATCAATCAGGAATTAAGAAAAGGAAGAGAATGCTCATTCGATACTCTTTCGCAAAGCTATTGTCCTGCTCCGAATGTGCGAAGGTCTGCACCTCCGGTAAACCTGCGGTTTGCACGTTTGCCCAAAAAAAATCTGCGTCCGTGCAACTCTTTTTAGCCCACATCATTATTACTGCGTTGCACGGACAGTATTTTTTTGGGGCAAAACCTTCTTCCATCTCCGCATGACGAATGACTGGTCGCTACAAGTACGAAAATGAGGCGTAGCCGAATGATCGGAAATACACTAACAATAAAAATCAGTCATTATGTACAACACGCAACAACTTTCAAAACTGATGTTTCTTTCATGGGAGATTCAACGCAAAAGAAATATCTCTAGAACAAAGGCCCTTTTTTCTGCATGGGCAATTCTTCAAAATGAAGATATAGCAGTGTTTCACCTGACAAGAAAATTCAGCCACACCAACTATCCCAACAAAATACAAAACGCAACACTTACACTTTTTTAACTCAAAGTCATTTAATCACTCTTAAATATACAGTTATGGAAATCACAGGCAGATTAACAAAAGACGCAACAAAAGCAACCTTAAAAGATGGTCGCGAAGTAGTAAACTTTTCTATTGCGATTAATGATCGCTACAAATCAAAAGGCAAAGAACCGGTTACCATAGTAACCTATGTAGCCTGTTCGTATTGGAACAACGCCGGCGTTACCACCTATTTAAAGAAAGGTTCCGTGGTGGAGCTTTTCGGTAAAGTCGGTGTCAATGTTTGGAATAATGACAAAGGCGAAGCCAAAGGATCATTAACCATGCACGTGCAGCAAATTAAAATCTTTACGGCGACACGCAAAGCAGAGGACGAACCTTTGACAGAAAATCCTGATCCTTCCATTGATGCTACAGAAAACCTTCCTTTTTAAAACTAACGCGTGACGCTGGAAGCGGCGTCACGCTTTTTCCAAACCTTTCAAATTATTTATTATGGCACACAATCTTAACTTCAACAGCAATACCGGAAAACATAGTTTCTTAAGTGTTCAGCAAAAGCCGTGGCACAACCTTGGCACCATCGTAGAAAATTATCCGACCAGCAAAGAGGCCATTGAATTTGCAGGCCTTAATTATACGGTAGAAAAACGCCCGTTGTTTACCTACGATAATGAAAACCAAATCGCAAACGAAGACACGGAAATAAAAATTCCAGAAATCCATGTTCCGAATTATTACGCCACCATTCGCACGGATACCGAACAGGTTTTAGGCGTAGTGGGAAAAGATTATGAGATCGTTCAAAATGTAGATGCCTTTTCTTTTTTTGATGCTATCGTTGAAGGTGACGGTATCGGGTACGAAACCGCCGGAGCGTTAGGATCAGGTGAACGAATTTTTATCACCGCAAAACTTCCTAATTATATTAAAGTAGGTAAAGAGGATTTAATTGAGCAATATCTTTTCCTGACTACCTCTCACGATGGATTCGGCAGTATTACCGCAGCCTTTACGCCCGTAAGGATCGTTTGCGCCAACACCTTAAGCGCTGCGTTAAAGAACTCCACCAATTCAATTAAAATAAGGCACACGGCAAACGCAAAGGAAAGACTCGAACAGGCGCACACATTAATGGGTATTACAAACAAATTGTCTTCTGAACTAAACGAAATTTTTAACCAGTGGACAAAAGTTAAAGTAAGGGATGAAGAAGTTAAAAAACTCATTCAACTGGCAATGATCCCCAATAAAGAAGTGTTGAAAAAAATTGAATCAGGACATGAGGATGAACTATCCACCCAGTTTGTAAACATCTGCGAAAAAACATTTGAATATACCATGAGCGCCCCTTCGCAAGCACTCGAAACAACAAAGGGAACATTGTTCGGTGTGTACAACGGTATCACCGGTTATTTTCAAAATGTAAAAGAGTACAAGAATGATGAAACAAAACTGAAATCCATTTTATATGGTGGCGCAGCACAGCAAAGAACGCAAGCCGCTTTTGATCTTTGTTTTGATCAGATGAGTTTGCAATTGTCATAAATTAAAGTCAAAAAAAATTTCGCCCCTTCGGGGCGATTTTTGTTTTTCATTTTTCTTTTCACACGCCAGGAAAAAACTTGGCAAAAGAAGGGCTTCGATGTGATTTATATTTTTTTATTTCTTTTATTTCAGCACGTCAATTAACTCTTATTATATTCTTACAAATATTATTCACATGTCATCAGGACAACGTGTATGAAGAAATGGTCCCCCGCATTGAACAACGTTTCTCAAAGAGAGAATCTTCCAGAGATAAAACATGCTTGTGCTTCGTGCATTATTAATGCTGGATCCAGCTGATAACCAAACAACAAAAAAATCCATATTGAGCCTTCCGCACTTTATAAATCATCCAACGCCTGCTTTTTAACCGTCGCGCTATTGATCTTATCAAAGTAAGCTAATTTGACAAAACAGCTCCTTGTACTTTTGTGGTCAATTGATAACTGAATTTGTCCTTTATCTGTCTCCCAAATTGAGTAATATTTACAACCGTCTAATCTAACTTCATGCATTTTTAATTCGTCATCTTTCGGTTGAGAGTAGCTGTCAAATTTTTCTACCACATCAGATGGTTTGCCATATTTCTCTGTCAACATTTGTTTCAGGTCGAAATAATTTCCCGAAAGAGTTGACCAGGTATCGTTCTCTGGAAAGAGAACGCCAATTTTATGTACCAAGTCTTTTTGTTTTAGGGTAGAAACTCCAACATAGCAATCTTTATAACCTGCGAAGTCACCTTGCAGCGCGGCCACTCCATCTTCCGTACTTAGATGTTTAAATCCGTTTTGTTTCATTTTGGAAACATATTGGTCAAGTGTTCCATCGAGCGGAACACCTTTAAAAGTCAAATGTTTGGAAGAGTCTGTCTTTGTTTGAGCAAAAGACATACAGACAGCCAGGCTCAAGAATAGAGTGATAAACGTTTTTTTCATTTGAAGTATTTTGTTGACTATCTTTTAATCAATTGAGTGGGTCGGTTTATGCTACCCCACAACTCTCTTACAAAAGCAAAGTTGAAGATTGATTGCGATTTTTATTTTCTAAATTCGGCAAATGGTTTTCAAAAAAAGGCAAATGACTGTGAAAACAGACTTCGTATTTTATGCTGCTGTTAACAACTGCATAATAGAATTCGTTTCGGTTTAATAATCGCTAATTCGTTGTACAGATACCGCGAATTCTTCAAATGACCATTCCGACTCCGACAGTAGAAACAATATGGAACAATATGCCGATGACATCTGCTGCGCTGAGAATTCCATTGCGCCTGCTGTTCCATTCAAACAAGCACGATTAATAGCCCAACAAGGACACATGATATTATAGTCACTGCTTAATGATTTTAAATCTGCATTGCACTATTTCCGCCCCCTCTTATCAATTTCCGCTCCAATTGCTCTTATCACTTCATTCGTTTCATTAAGTTCATCCACCCACAACACCAGGTCTCCCAATTCAATGGGCGTTATCCTCATCTGCCGGATTGGAATATCCGCGAGACAATCCTCAAAATCGATTCGGATATGCTCGATCAAATAATAAACACCTTCTTTTCGATATTCAGCGCGATAGATATTATCGTCATGCGTAAACGAAATGTTGGTTTTCATGGCTGCAACTTTGTATTAAAGTTAACTCATTCTAAATGGCAGGAAAAAAAGGGAAGTTGAAACAAGCAGGTAGCAGCTACACCTGCAAAACTAAACGAGCGCATCCCCTAAACGTACGAAAAACATGCGGTCATGATTTGCTCATAACAACTACAGTTTTCAGTTTTTAAACAAGTCTTTTAAATCAATTCATTAAGCATCGAACCATTAGCAAAATAAGCGTTGTGAAAGGCAGCTTTTTTCTCAGTAGTATAAGCGCACGCATCTTTTGGATGCGAATATTGTTAACGGATGTATTTAACCTGTCGGCGATCTCCGCATACGATTTTCCCTCAATATAAAACTGATGGAACACGTACTGGTAACGCTTGGGGAGATCGTTCATGGCCAGCAAAACCGCATGGTAAGTTTCCGACCTAAGCAACAGGTCAAAGTCATTGGAAGAAACTTCTTCCTGAAGCGATTCAAAATCAACAACTCTTCTCTCTTCACTTTTTCCATTTCTTTTATGATTTAGGCTGGCGTTTCTAGTTACCAAATAAAGAAAACTGCGCAGCGAATTTTCGGCAAAAAAGCGGTCATGCCTATCCCATAGCCTTACAAACGAATCGGCTACAATTTCTTCTGAAAGCTCTTTATTGAGGGTGATCGAGTTAGCATAATGGACCAGAGCGGGATAATATTTTTTTAAAAAATAGCTCAACGCTTTTTGATCTCCCTGTTGCAAGGCGATCAATTGATCATCACTCGATTTGTTTTGAAGCGGACTCATAATCAGACTAATTTAAAATCATGAGTCTTGTAAGTATTGTCGCAGGAATAAAAAATGGCGCGGAACTCAAACTTACTGTTACTAGGTACCTAGGAGAACCCGGACGCAAATAAGAGAGCCCACGCCGAAACGTGGGCATTCTACTTATCATCTTGCGTCCTTTTGAAATTTCCTAGGTTTCAGTAAACAAGACTCAAAGCGAATGCTTCAAATAAGTTCTTGAAGAAGTCGCAAAAATATTTTAATTGTACTTACACAACCAAAACAAATTTAATACTTCAAATCGAAATTGTCAAAGATGACAATTTTATTTTTCCACATCGTTGCACCTTCAATCGGTGAAAAAAAGAAACCAGAAATATTTGGATGCATTTGGAAAAAACCTAAAGGATCTTATTGATTCAAAGGGTTTGACGGCAGAGCATGTCGCAGCCAATGGGTTTCTTGAAACAAAGCAGGTGTATAGAGTAATTAATGGAGAACATAGCGCAACACTTTCAGTTTTATACTCTATTGCAAAAGGATTGGACATTCATCCCCGAAATTTATTTGATTTTGATTTTACTGACTAAGTTTTTTAGGCAGAGTGCTACCGCACTACTATAAGTCAAGCAGAAAG
>Ga0318568_10000120_pt1 | contig 27975 bp, 25 predicted proteins | sample GRESIP088b5f21_FD_203690 | JGI IMG/M metagenome (GOLD analysis project Ga0318568, IMG submission 203690) | Tropical soil microbial communities from Luquillo Experimental Forest, Puerto Rico - GRE.SIPMG.088b5f21 | ecosystem: Environmental > Terrestrial > Soil > Tropical forest > Bulk soil...
AATTTGGGAATCAGGCTTACTTCGGCTGGATAGTCGTTTGCTTCTTTAATAACTAGCTTGTTAGATGCTTGTTTAGCTCGTTGATAATTGTTCATTTGATTTTGTTTAAGTGGTTAACAATACTAATCGCAAATTAAATGATATTTCGTAAAACAAACAAATATACTAAAACTGAATTAATTATTATTTAGAAGTATTAATATTTATATAGGTCGATTCCCAATTCGTCTAGCGAGCTGTTCTTTGCATTAATATTTTTTCACAGTTTTGCAATCTGCTTTGCAACCCGTCGAGACGAATCCCGGCGGCTAAAGTTGGCTTTGTAACCTGTCGAGATGAATCCCGGTGGCTGAAGATGGCTTTGTAACCCGTCGAGATGAATCCCGGCGGCTGAAGATGGCTTTGTAACCTGTCGAGACGAATCCCGGCGGCTGAAGATGGCTTTGCAGCCTGTCGAGACGAATCCCGGCGGCTGAAGTTGGCTTTGTAACCTGTTGAGATGAATCCCGGCGGTTGAAGATGGCTTTGTAACCCGTCGAGACGAATCCCGGCGGCTGAAAATGGCTTTGTAGTCTGTCGAGACGAATCCCGGTGGTTGAAGATGGCTTTGCAGCCCGTCGAGATGGATCCCGAAAGTTTCAGATGGCTTTGCAACCCGTTGAGATGAATCCCGGAAGTTCTAGATAGTTTTGTAGTCCGTTGAGATAAATAAAAATCCCCTCACGATTTATCGGGAGGGGATTTAGGGGTGGATCAAGATTTTCTATCGAAATTAAATCAGGTTGATAATCAATCCCGGAATCAAGCCTAACAGGATCATCAGAAAGGCTGCCAGGGTGATTTGTTTCTTGTAGTTACTGCCCGAGTCGATAGCGGGAGTACCTGCCGGTTGTTTGGCATACATGGCTATGATGGGACGAACGTAGAAGTACACACTAATCATGGAACCAATGATAGCAACGATAACCAACGGTAAATTTCCTTGTCCGATAGCCGAAGCAAACAGATTATATTTAGCCGCAAAACCTACCAGGGGTGGGATTCCGGCCAGCGAAAGCATAGCAATAGTCATGGCAAAAGCCTCCCGGGGATTGTGTTTGGCAAGCCCGTTGAACGCTTTGATAGAGAAAGTACCTGTTTCTTCGCGCACCAGAATAAGCACCGCAAAAGCAGTGATAGTGGCAATGGTATAAGAAATAGCATACAGCAGCAGCACACCCGCTGCATCAGCTTTGAGGGCGATAATGGCAATAAGCATGTATCCCGCATGGGCAATACCCGAATAGGCAAACATACGCTTTACATTGTCCTGATAAAAAGCCGAAAGGTTGCCGATAAGAATAGTGGCAATGGCAAACAGGGTGAGCGTGTTTTTCCAGAGGTTTTCCACGTCGCCGAAACTACTGCTCATTAAGCGGAAAAAAGCAGCAATGGCAGCTACTTTCCCTACCGTAGCCATAAAGGTGGTGATGAGGGTGGGTGAACCTTCGTACACGTCGGGCGCCCAAAAATGGAACGGTGCTGCACCAATTTTAAATGTCATTCCGATATATAATAACAACAAGCCTATGGTCAGCATGCCCGGCATAGCGGCTTTGTGTGCTACCACAAACAGGCGGATTGCTTCCAGGTTCATGCTTCCGGTGGCTCCGTACAGCAACGCGATACCAAACAGCAGGAAACCGGATGCAAACGAGCCGGTGAGGAAGTATTTCATGGCTGCCTCATTGGAGTTTGGGTCGAACTTCTTGCTTCCTGCCAATATATAGAGCGAAATAGACAGCGTTTCAATCCCGATAAACAGCGTCAGCAGATTGCCGAATGCGGTCATAATTAATCCCCCGATTAACGCAAAAAGTATCAGCGCATAAATATCTTCGAGCGGACGCTCTACCGGCTTGTAGTACACCGGTGCAAAGATAAAGACCAGCAATGTCGTAAAAATCAGCACTACGTTGAACGCGATACTGAAATTATCGGCTATATACATTTCGTTATAGTAATGGATCGATGTGTTCCACTCCAGGCAGTTGAGTACAATGGCCAGCGAAAGCCCCATATAGATAATGGGCAGGAGTGGCTTTTTCTTTTGTATGGCTCCAAGGAACAGAACGATGATAGCAACAATGAAAATGGTTATTAAGGCGTACATAAGTAGTTATGAGATATGAGTTATGAGATACGGGGTTGACATCACTTTAAATTATTTTACCACCGTTTGAAGCATTTGCAACACAAACGATGGATATACACCTATTAAAAATATGGAAATGATAATGGGTACAAAAAGAAGAATTTCCCGGACAGTCAAATCATGGAACTTGCTGGTAGCCGTTGTTTGCGGCCCATACATAACCTGTTGGTACATTTTCAGCATATATACAGCCCCTAGAATGATGGTAAGGCCTGCAATGATACCAATGTACATGTTCGATTGGAAAAGTCCAAGTAAAATAAGGAATTCGCCCACAAAACTATTGGTCAGTGGCAATGCAATATTGGCCAGAACAATAATCAGGAATATAGTGGCAAACTTCGGGGCTGAACTTGCTATTCCACCCAAATTGCTGAGAATATCGGTTCCGGTTCGTATAACGATTATTTGATAGCAAAGGAAAAATCCAACCACATTCACGCCGTGAGAGAACATTTGCAAGATAGCGCCTTGTATTGCATAATGATTGGTAGAAAGCAACCCAAGCACAATAATTCCTACGTGCGACAATGACACGAAAGCAATCATCTTCTTCAGTTTCGGCTGACGGATAGCAATGACAGCCCCGTAGATTACACCAAAGAGGATAATGGGTAAGAATATCAACGAACCATCGGCCACTACAGCCGGGCATATAGGCAGTATAAAGCGGATGATACCGTATAATCCCATCTTGAGCATAATACCTGCCAGCAACATGGAACCCTGAACCGGCGACACATTGTAAGTCTCGGCCTGCCAGGAGTGGAATGGAAACAACGGTATTTTAATGGCAAAAGCCAGGAAGAACGCCAGAAACACCGGTACCTGAACTGAGTAAGGTAATTTGAGTAGATAAAAGGCTTCGAAACTAAAAGAATGTGGGGCAGGAGTGAGCGTGTACAAATACAGTATGGCTATCAGCATGGCAAAACTGCCCACAATAGTGTAGATAAGAAACTTCACACTTATTTTAAACCGGTTTTCCCCGCCCCAGATTACTGTAATCAGGAAGATAGGAATCATAGCAAGTTCCCAGAAGATATAGAAAAGAATCATTTCCGAGGCTGTGAATACGCCTATCAGCGCCATTTGCATCAATAAAATAAGTCCAAAGAAATTGTGATTTCGCACTTTCCGGATATTATTGGAAGCAATGATGATAGGAACCAGCAAGGTGGTAAGTATAATCATCAACAACGAAATGGCATCTAAATTAATGATGATATCGATATCCAGCGATTGTTTTAAATTCAGGCTTAGGTTCAGGATTTTATTATCGGCAAACGTAAAAGCATAACCGGCAACCATAGCTACGGCAAACTCTAACAGTGACGCAACCAATGCAAACTCCCTGCTATGTTTTCCGAGTTTTCCTGTAAATAAAATCAATGATGCAAGTAGAGGCAGAGCAAGTAAAAGTACAATAATCATCTCTTTTATAGTATAATATTAAAAAATAGGATAGCGATAATGCTTAAAACCATAATGGTCAGGTAAAATCCGACATTACCCGTTTGCAACCGGCGAAGGCGCTTGCCCACGAACAATGTGCCATTTCCGATGCCATTGATAATGCCATTGATAATGGTTTGGTCAATGAATTCGCGGAACAGGTCGGAAATAAATCCAACAGGTTTCACAATACAGAAATCGTATATCTCGTCGAAATAGAATTTATTGGAAAATACGTTGGCAATTCCTTTTGCTTCGCTTATTTCATTGTCGTTTACAAAAAGGTTGTAAGTCATCAGCACCAATAAGCCGATAAAAGCCAAAGGCACCCCAAAAATCATCCATTCGGTCTGGACATCCAATCCCGGTCCTGCTGCCGGAACCAACGAAGTTGCTTTAGCAAATATGGGGGAAAGGAAGTTGTCAAAACCCTGCGTTTCCGAAAACAGTTTAGGCAATTGTACAAAACCGGCAATGACCGAAAAAACAGCCAATATTGCCATAGGATACAACATTACTTTGGGCGATTCATGTACATGGTGATTTGCTTTCAACTCTTTGCTTTCCGGTTTGAAAAATGCAATGAATAACAAGCGGAACATATAAATGGTGGTGAGCAACGAAATGGAAGTGGCTAAAACACCCATGCCCAATCCTTGTTCAAACGCAGCTGTCAGAATCACTTCCTTGGAGAAAAAGCCGGCAAACGGAGGGATACCTGAAATGGCAATGGTACCAATCGTAAAGAGTGCGAAGGTAAATGGTATCTTCTTTCGCAATCCGCCCATTTTGCGTATGTCTTGTTCGTTGCCCAGGGCGTGGATAACACTACCGGCACCTAGGAAAAGCAATGCTTTAAAGAAAGCATGTGTGGTTAAGTGAAACATGGCACCCGAGAATGAACCAAGTCCGAGTCCCATAAACATAAACCCAAGCTGGCTTACGGTAGAATAGGCCAATATTTTTTTAATATCGTTTTGAAAAATGGCGATCAATCCACCCACTAAAGCTGTTACGGCGCCTACTACCAGAATGATGTTCATCGTTACCGGCGACAGTACAAACAACACGCTCGAACGGGCCACAAGATAAATACCCGCCGTAACCATGGTGGCAGCATGGATTAAAGCCGACACCGGGGTGGGTCCCGCCATAGCATCAGGCAACCAGGTAAAGAGTGGAATTTGCGCGCTTTTTCCCATTGCACCTACAAACAGGCAAAGCGTAATAGCCGTTAAGGTCAAATCGCCCGAAGGCATTAGGCTTGCCTTGGCGGCAATTTCGCTTATGTTTAATGTCTTGAATGTCGTAAAAAGAATAAAGATACCCAACAGGAAACCAAGGTCGCCAATACGGTTCATGATAAATGCTTTTTTGGCAGCATCATTGTTGGCATGGTCTTTAAACCAGAACCCAATCAACAGGTATGAACACAGACCTACACCTTCCCAACCGATAAAGAGGCAAAGGTAGTTAGAGCTCAACACCAATATCAGCATAAAGAATATAAACAGGTTCAGGTAGGAGAAGAACCGGTTCACACCTTCGTCTTCCTTCATGTAACCGATGGAATAGATGTGAATGAGCAACCCGATGCCATTGACGATTAGCAACATTAACGCCGACAACCTATCTACCGACAAGGCAAATGGGATCGTGATATTGCTAAACTGAATCCAGTCGAACAAGTTGGTTTCTACCGTCAAATTAGACGAACTCACGTAACCAAACAGCACGCCTGCCAATATCAGGTTAATAAAAATAACTGCCGAAGCCAATATTCCCGACAGGTTTCGGTTCATCCGCTTTTGCAGTAACCCGATTGTCAAAAATCCCAGAAACGGAAAAACAAGTAGTAAAATTGATAATATCTCCATATAGTTGGTAATTCACCTCTAAATCCCCTAAATTGGACTTAAAGACAGATTCTTTAATTATTAATTGTGCATTATGAATTATGCATTAGTTCTTAAGTCTGTTCAACGCATTAATATCGATAGTCTTTGTGGATCGGTATACCACTACCAGCAAAGCCAACCCGATTGCTACTTCGGCCGCAGCCACTACCATGATAAAAAACACAAATATCTGCCCGGCCGGATCGTTGCGATAAGCCGAAAAAGCTGTTAATAGTAAGTTTGCTGAATTCAGCATTAATTCCACCGACATAAATATCACCAATGCATTTCGCTTTGCCAATACCCCGATAACACCTATTGAGAATAAAGCCGAGCAAAACAAAATATAATATTGCAACGGAATGGTTTGTATTTGTTCCATATTGAATGACCCCCGACCCCTAAAGGGGAGTCAGAGTTAGTTTTGATTAATTACCCCCAAACCCCTGAAGGGGATAAGAGATATTAGTATTAATAGTTTGTAGATATATTAAAATATTATTTTGAGAGACGTACAAATTTCACTCCCCTTTAGGGGCTGGGGGTTCTTTCTTCCCCAACATTACCGCTCCAACCATTGCCGACAAGAATAAGATGGACGACAACTCAAACGGTAATAAATAATCGCTGTAAAGTATTTTTCCCAGGTTCTTAACGAGTCCGATCTGTGTCAGTTCAGGATTCCCAACGGTGTTAACATCAAATGATTTGAGTGTTCCGATCAATACCAGAAAGAACATTCCTCCTGCAATGGCAGCAACAAACTTCATGATGGTAGATTTTGGGAACTCACCCTTAAGATTCAGGTTCAACAACATCACCGTAAACAGAAATAACACCATGATGGCTCCGGCATACACTATGATATGTACTACCGCCAGAAATTGAGCATTCAGCATAATGTAATGACCTGCCAACATAAAGAATGTCAGTGTCAGATATAATACGCTATGAATGGGTTTTTTCGACAGCAGTACCATGAGGGCCGAGAGTAGTGCTGCAAAACACAGAAAGAAAAAGAGATATTGTGAAAGCATATTCTTTTATTTACAATTTATTTATTTACGATTTAGGATTGGATCAGATTGGAGTCTATTTCTCAATCGTCAATTTAAAATCGTCAATTATTATGTGATTTTGTTTTGTCTTTTTTAAATTCAAGCACTTCCGGAGTTTGGCGTTTTGACACATCTATACGCGCATCTTTCTTTTCTACCAACACACTTTTGTCGTAAATGAAATCTTTACGTTTGTATTCGCTAGGAACAGTTCTGTTTGTCAGAAAAATAGCTTCTTTCGGACAAGCTGTTTCACAGTCGCCACAAAAAATACAACGCAGCATATTGATTTCGTACATGGAAGCATATTTCTCCTCGCGATACAGATGCAATTCATCTTCTTTCCGTTCGGCCGCAATCATGGTTATGGCTTCAGCCGGACAAGCTAATGCACAGAGCCCGCAAGCCGTACAACGTTCACGGCCCTCATCGTCGAGTTTAAGCACATGCATGCCACGGTAAATATCTGCAAACGGACGTTTTACTTCGGGATATTGAATGGTCACCTCTTTTTTGAAAAAGTGGCGGAACGTTATGATCATACCTTTGAAAATAGCCGGCAAGTAGAAACGCTCCATGAGCGTCATCTTTTTGTTCGACACCACTTTCGAGCGGTTGGTCAGTGATATTTTTGTTGAATTCTGATTCATCTTATTTTGTCAAAAATGAGAAAAAATTATTTTTTACCAGCATAAAAATAAACCCGGTAATAACCATATTGGCAATAGCCCAAGGCAATAAACCTTTCCAGCCGAAACGCATCAATTGATCGTAACGGAAACGTGGCAACGTCCAGCGAACCCACATAAATAAGAATATAAAAAAGACTATTTTGGCAAACAAGGCCACTACGCCAAGAATTGTTATCATATTATGAGATAAGCCCAAATCATTCATAAATGGGAAGTCAAATCCGCCAAAATACAACGTGGCAATCATGGCCGATGAGATAAACATATTTATGTATTCCGAAAACAAGTAGAAGCCTAGTTTCATCGAGCTGTATTCTGTGTGATAACCACCAATCAACTCGGTCTCACACTCCGGAAGATCAAAAGGGGCGCGGTTACATTCGGCAAAAGCACAAATCACGAATACAACAAAACCAATGGGTTGAGTGATTACATTCCAGTGCATGCCATGTTGTTGGGCCACAATTTCGTTCAGGCTCAAGCTACCCGTTGTCATGACAATCGTGATAATCGACATACTCATGGCCAATTCGTAACTAATCATTTGCGAAGCCGCACGCACCGAACCCATCAATGCATATTTGTTATTCGAAGCCCAACCGCCAATCATGATACCGTAAACACCAATGGAAACTATGGCAAATGTGTACAATATACCAATGTTTATGTCTGCCACTTGCAACGAAAATTCATATCCGGCTATTTGAAGTGTACCGCCCCAGGGAATAACCGCACTGGTAAGCAATGCCACCAACATCGTAAGGCATGGGCCGAGGATATACAAGACTTTATCAGCATTGGCTGGCATAAACTCTTCTTTCATAAAAAGTTTCAACCCATCGGCAACTGGTTGAAGCAATCCGAATGTACCTGCGCGGTTCGGGCCAAGACGATCTTGGAAAAATCCGGCTACTTTCCGTTCGGCTAATGTGGCATACATAGCTATTACCAGACTTAATAGCAAAATAGCTACAGATAGAATTATTTTAAATATTACTTGTACATCCATAATTTACTCCATTGTTTCTTTTATCGGGTTAATGACCGACGGAATCACCACATTCCGGTAATGGTTTTGATTGATAACCGAATACGATTGTATGTTGCGTGGACCTTCAATAGTCCAGTCGGAACTTTGTTTTTTCTCGAATCTGCATTCGTTGCAAATGAAATCATGTACTTCACCATAAACGTCTTTCCGTCCGGTTACACGATAAACTTCTTCGCCACGGTACCAGAGTGTGACTTTACCACTACATTTTTTACATTCGCGATGTGCATCCATAGGCTTCAGAAACCAGACACGATTTTTAAAGCGGAAGGTTTTATCGGTTAATGCTCCGACAGGGCAAACATCAATCATATTACCGGAAAAGTCATTGTCAATGGCTTGGTGAACTAATGTGGATATTTCCGATTTTTCGCCACGGTACAAAACTCCATGAACACGATTATCCGTCAATTCCTCAGCTGCATACACGCAACGATAGCAAAGAATGCAACGGTTTGGATGGAACTGAATCAAATCCCCGATGTCTATTTTCTCAAAGGTGCGTTTTTCTTCTTCAAATCGTGAAGTGTTTGTTCCATGTTCGTAGCTGAAGTTTTGCAAATCACATTCACCGGCTTGGTCACACACCGGGCAATCCAGCGGATGATTGAGCAACAGAAATTCCACGATAGCTTTGCGTGCATCCACCACTTGAGGCGAAGTAAGGTTCTCAACCACCATGCCGTCCATTACCTCGGTACGGCACGAAGCCACCAGTTTGGGCATTGGACGTGGATCGGCTGCTGAACCTTGCGCCACGCGTACCAAACAGGCACGGCATTTTCCTCCGCTCTTTTTTAGTTCGGAATGGTAGCACATTGCCGGAGGAACCACATTGCCACCTATCATACGGGCAGCTTGCAGAATGGTGGTTCCCGGTTCTACCTCTATGCTTTTATTATCAATCGTTACCTTGTACATATTAAATCAATTATGACCCTTAACCCCTGAAGGGGGACTGGGTTACTTTTGTTTTGTATACTTTTTATATTTCTATTTTGAAGAAATTGTACTAATCTAGTTCCCCTTTGGGGTTCTTTTATTCCCCGGTTATGGCAGGGATCTCCATGAATTTCTCTAACGACCCATGTTTTACATTCTTCACCACTTCCGGATTTTCAACATGAAATTCAAACTCGTGACGGAAATGACGGATTGCAGCAGCTACCGGCCACGCAGCCGCATCGCCTAACGGGCAAATAGTGTTTCCTTCAATTTTTCCAGCAATACTTACCAGTAAATCAATATCCTTCATTCTGCCTTCACCATTTTCAATGCGATGAAGCACACTTTCCATCCAGCTTGTTCCTTCACGGCAAGGCGAACATTGTCCGCACGATTCGTGATGGTAAAAACGAGAAAAGTTATAGGTGTTTCTTACGATACAGGCATCTTCATCGTATACAATAAATCCACCAGAACCAAGCATTGAACCGCTTACAAAACCACCTTCGGATAATGATTCATAACTCATTAACCGTGGCTGCCCTTCTGCTGTTTTCAGAATCAGATGTTTTGGCAAGATAGGCACTGACGAACCTCCGGGAATAACCGCTTTAAGTTCTTTTCCACCTTTCACACCGCCACAATACTTATCACTGTAAATAAATTCTTCAACAGGCAGGCCCAGTTCAATTTCATAAACGCCCGGATTATTGATGTTTCCACAAGCCGAAATCAGTTTTGTTCCTGTGCTGCGACCTACACCAATTTTGGCATATTCTTCGCCGCCGTTGTTTACAATCCAACCGATATTCGCCAGCGTTTCTACGTTATTCACAACAGTGGGACAATCGTAAAGCCCCTTGATAGCCGGAAAAGGTGGTTTTAAGCGTGGATTTCCACGTTTTCCTTCGAGCGATTCGAGTAAAGCAGTTTCTTCACCGCAAATGTAAGCACCTGCTCCGGTGTGGACGTGAAGATCTAAATCATAACCGCTTCCCAATATATTCTTGCCAAGCAATCCGGCTTTGTAGCTTTCTTTGATTGCTTCGTTTAAAATCCCAATGACAGTTTTGAACTCACCGCGAACATAAATATATGCTTTGTTGGCACCCAAGGCGTATGAGGCACAAATCATCCCTTCGATCAAGCGATGAGGAATATTCATCAGCAAGTACCGGTCTTTGAAAGTTCCCGGTTCACTCTCGTCGGCATTGCAAACAAGGTAACGTGGGTTGCCGCTTTTTTTATCAATAAAACTCCACTTCATTCCGGTAGGAAAACCAGCACCACCACGACCACGCAATCCCGAAGTCTTTACTTCGTTCACCACTTCGTCGGGCGTCATTTTCTTTAGGGCCTTCTCGATCGATTTGTAGCCACCATTTTCACGGTACACTTCCAGTGAGCGAATGCCTTCAACTTCTATATTTTCTAAGATAATCTTTCTTTCCATGTCAGCTCTTCGGGTTTCTTTATTTCGCTTTCGCTTCTCAATTTGGCGATAATTTCATCGATCTTTTTCAAATCCAGAAATTCGTGAAACTCGGTATTCACCTGCATAACCGGCGCCGAGCCGCAAGCTCCCAGACACTCTACTGCCTTAAGCGAAAACAGCTTGTCTTCGGTGGTTTCACCCACTTTTATATTCAGTTTTTCTTCCAGATAAGCAATCATATCATCGGCACCACAAATGGCACACGGTCCGGTCTGACACACTTCAATCACGTATTTCCCAACCGGATCCAGGTAAAACTGAGAGTAAAATGTAGCTACTTCATACACTTCGATTGGGGTAATACCCAGTAATTCGGCAACGTAATCCATAATGTCTACATTCAGGCTGCCACCCAGTTCCTCTTGTGCAATATGGAGTACGGGAATCAATGCTGATTTCTGCTGGCCTTCCGGATAATGCGATATTATTGTCTTGATTTTCTCCAGCGTTTCAGGCGTAAAAGCCACTTTCGGGCCTTTCTTCACGTAGAGTTTATGTTTAAATTGTTTCTCGCTCATGTTTTAATTTCAATTTCTAATCTCCAACTGATAATTGTTTGCTGTTAACTCTCCACTGGTTTACGCGTCCAGTTCTCCTGCAATCACGTTCATGCTACTCATGGTCAGAATAGCATCAGAAAGCGATGAACCGGTGATAATTTCAGGGAAAGCCTGGTAATATATAAATCCGGGGCGACGGAAATGCAAGCGGTACGGCGTGCGGCCACCATCGGCTACCACGTAAAATCCAAGTTCGCCGTTTCCTCCTTCTACAGCACTATAAATTTCTTTTTCAGGAACTTCAATTTCGCCCATTACCATTTTGAAATGGCTGATTAATGGCTCCATTTTGCTGTAAACATCTTCTTTCGCTGGAAAGTAGAAAGCCGGAACTTCCACATTGAATTTTCCTTCCGGCATATTTTTCAGCGCATTATCAATCAATTTTATACTTTCCCACATTTCGGTCTGACGAACGCAAAACCGATCGTAAATATCACCGTTTTGCCCTACTGGTACTACAAAGTCAAAATCGTTGTATGATGAGTAAGGTTCCATAATGCGCACATCGTAATCAATTCCTGCAGCGCGAAGGTTTGGACCTGTAAAGCTATAGTTCAATGCACGTTCAGCAGAAATACCTCCTACATTTATAGTCCTATCCATAAAGATTCGATTACGTAGCAGCAGGTTTTCTAACTCGTGTAGTTTTTTAGGCAAACGAGCTACCAGATCTTTTATTTTTTGAATAGCCAGGGGGGAGAAATCACGGTCGAAACCACCCACCTTGCCCAGGTTGGTAGTTAGTCGAGCTCCACAAAGTTCTTCAAATATTTCGTAAATAGCTTCACGTTCCTGGAAGACGTATACGAATCCGGTCAATGCACCACTATCTACACCAATTACACTGTTACAAACCAAATGATCGGCAATACGTGCTAATTCCATTACGATAATACGCATGTAGTCAATGCGTTTATTCGTCTCTACACCCAACAGTTTTTCTACTGCCAAATGCCAGCCAATATTGTTAATCGGAGATGAGCAGTAATTCAAGCGGTCGGTAAGCGTTGTAATCTGATAGTATGGACGACGCTCAGCTATTTTCTCGAAAGCACGATGAATATATCCAATTGTTTGTTCAGCACCAACAATTGTTTCGCCGTTCATGGTCAATATATTCTGGAAAATACCGTGGGTTGCCGGATGAGTTGGTCCAAGGTTCAGTGTGCTATATACCTTTTTATCCTCTTGAGTTAAATCTAAATGGTGTTCTGAATTTATCGTTTTCATTTTGCTAATTCTTCTAATTTTCTTCAGTTACTTGTAACTTTCTACTTGTAACTCGTAACTCAATATCTATCGTCCAAAGAAACGATCATCTTTGTCACTTCGCGTAGCATCTTCCAGCGGATATTCTTTTCGCATCGGATGATAATCCATATATTCTACATTCAGAATTCGAATCAGATTTGGATGACCGGCGAATATGATTCCGTAAAAATCAAAAGTTTCGCGTTCCATCCAGTTAGCACCGGAAAAAAGCGAAACTATACTGTCAATCTGCGGATTTTCTTTTGTTACAAAGGTTTTCAGACGAATGCGTTTGTTTTCCACCAGGTTATGCAGGTGGTAAATCACCCCCAGCTCTTTTTCTTGCTCCGGATAATGAATGCCACACAAATCGGTGAGGAAAATAAAATTTTGTTTATTCTTCAAAAAATCGATTACCGCTTTTATCACGTCAGAAGTAACGGTAAGCGTAGGCACGTCAGCACCTTCGTCAACCGACACAATCTGTTTTTCGAATTTCAGCTTCAGTTCCTCAATTAATTTGCTGTATTCCATACTTATTATTCAATCTTTTTTATATCCCAATTCGAGGAATCCAGGAAGTTATTTGTCTATTTTAATTCCGTAACTTTCAAGCATTTCTTTGTATTCAGGGCTATAGCGGCGGCGCAAAGGCTCGTTGCCAACCAGCTCCTGAATTTTCATAAAGCCGTCGATAATCTGCTCCGGACGCGGAGGACAGCCAGGCACATATACATCTACAGGCACTACTTTATCAATTCCCTGCAATACGCTGTATGTGTCGAAGATTCCACCGCTTGAAGCACATGCTCCAACAGCGATTACCCAACGTGGTTCTGCCATTTGCTCATAAATCTGTTGAACAACCGGCGCCATTTTTTTAGCAATGGTTCCCATTACCATCAACAAATCGGCCTGACGGGGCGAAAAACTCAATCGCTCTGCTCCAAAACGGCCTAAATCATAATGTGCTCCCATGGTTGCCATAAATTCAATACCGCAACATGAGGTAGCAAACGGAAGTGGCCAAAGCGAATTTTTTCTTGCCAATCCCACTGCTTTATCCAGTGTTGTTGCAAAAAAGCCCTGACCGGCATATCCTTCCGGTGCATCCACTACTGTATATGTTTTATCTTTATTATCCATAATCTTTTTATCTTACTACCATCAACTAATCTATTCCTGTTCTTTATTCCAGTCGAAAGCTCCTTTTTTGTAGATATAAAAGAACCCGAAAATGAAAATGCCCATAAAAAGCATCATGTCCAAAAAGCCTATCCAATTTGTATCTTTAAAATTAACTGCCCATGGGTAAAAGAAAATTACTTCTACGTCGAATAAGACGAACAGAATGGCGATGAGAAAGTATTTAATGGAAAACGGAAAACGGGCATTCCCCTGAATTTCGATTCCACATTCGAAATTTTCATCTTTTTTTAGTGTACGAACTCTTTTGCGCTTACTTGTTATAAAGTGAGTTACAAACATAACGATCACCACAAAGGAAATTGCAACTAAAAATTGTATTAAAACCGATTGATAATCGGCAGCTGTAAATATTCTTTCCATCTACTTTGAATTTGAGTGCAAAATTAAAGAAAAATTTCCGTAATTGTGTCGTTTAGAAACTGTGCCCTGAGAAAAAATAGCTAATTATGGCTCAATTGTCTAATTGTAAGCGTGTTGAATTAGAGAAAAAATTCATTATTTAGCAAATGATCAATTAATTATGTGGCCATAATAACGTGAAACGGGATTGTATTGTTTACCGGGATGAATGAATAATTTGCAGGAAAGGTAAGATTTTCAGATTTTTTTTATGTAATGTTAGTTTAGGGAAAACCTGTTTCTTGCTATTTATCCCATGTATTTAATTGAGTTGTTTTTTTTGATTGAAAAAATGAAAGAGTTTGCCTAAAATTCTGTTTTGGGAACTTTCAGATAGTTTACAATGGTTTCCTGAGATTTTAAACTAATATGGCTTTGATATATGACTCAAATTCGGCTGGAAGAACACTGGAAATAGTGTTTAAACTGTTGATAGGTTTTCAATGCTGTAAAGCGGTTGAAACGATTCCTTAGCGGTTGAAAAATGATAGAGTAGGAGGGTTGTAAAAGAAAATGGCTGTACGGATAAATCCGTACAGCCACTTTCGGCATTATGATTAAGAATTGAAATTTATGCTTCAGGAGTAGCTTCTGTAGCAGGAGCTTCAGCAACTGGTGCTTCTTCTTCAGCTGCAGCTTTTGCTTTCTTTTCTTTTTTAGCAGCTTTTTCAGCAGCTTGATCCATTTTATCTTTCAAGTCAGATAACGACTGAATGTCACCCAAAGTGGTTTTTTCAGCAGCTGGAGTTGAAGATACTGTAGCTTCTTCTTTCTTAGCGCGTTTTGGAGCAGCTTTTTTAGTAGGAGCTTCTACTGCAGTAGCAGTAGATTCACCTTTTTCAGCACGTTTCACATCTTCGTGAATGCGGCTGTGAGAAAGAATAATACGTTTAGCATCTTTGTTGAATTCAATTACTTTGAAAGCTAATTTTTCATCAACTTGAGCTTGCGATCCGTCTTCTTTTACCAAGTGTTTTGGAGTTGCAAAACCTTCAACACCGTAAGGCAAAGAGATTACAGAACCTTTGTCCAACATTTCAACGATAACACCTTCGTGTACGCTGTCAACAGTGAACATCGTTTCTAGAACATCCCAAGGGTTTTCTTCCAATTGTTTGTGGCCAAGGCTCAAACGACGGTTAGCTTTGTCAATTTCCAATACTTGGACGTCGATTTCTGCACCGATTTGAGTAAATTCAGATGGGTGTTTTACTTTCTTAGTCCATGAAAGGTCAGAAATGTGAATCAAACCATCAACACCTTCTTCAATTTCAACAAATACACCGAAGTTGGTAAAGTTACGAACTTTAGCTACGTGTTTAGTTCCAAGTGCATAACGTGTTTCGATGTTATCCCAAGGATCAGATTTCAATTGTTTGATGCCCAAAGACATTTTGCGTTCGTCGCGATCAAGGGTAAGGATTACAGTTTCTACTTCGTCGCCTACTTTCAAGAAATCCTGAGCAGAACGTAAGTGTTGTGACCAGCTCATTTCTGAAACGTGGATCAAACCTTCAACACCAGGAGCAATTTCAACAAATGCACCATAGTCAGCCATAACCACTACTTTGCCTTTTACTTTGTCACCCACTTTAAGTTCAGCGCTCAATGCATCCCAAGGATGAGCAGAAAGTTGTTTCAAGCCAAGGGCAATACGTTTTTTCTCGTCATCGAAGTCAAGGATAACAACGTTGAGTTTTTGATCCAATGCAACGATTTCTTCCGGATGAGAAACGCGTCCCCATGAAAGGTCGGTAATGTGGATCAAACCATCTACGCCACCAAGGTCGATAAATACACCGTATGAAGTGATATTTTTAACGGTACCTTCAAGAACTTGTCCTTTTTGAAGTTTACCGATAATTTCTTTTTTCTGTAATTCAAGTTCAGCTTCGATAAGCGCTTTGTGAGACACAACAACGTTTTTGAATTCGTGGTTAATTTTAATAACTTTGAATTCCATTGTTTTGTTTACAAACACATCGTAGTCGCGAATTGGTTTCACGTCGATTTGTGATCCTGGCAAGAATGCTTCGATTCCGAATACATCTACGATCATACCACCTTTGGTACGGCATTTTACAAAACCTTTTACGATTTCTTGTGATTCGAGTGCTGCATTTACGCGATCCCATGAGCGGGTAGCGCGGGCTTGTTTGTGAGAAAGGATTAATTGTCCTTTTTTGTCTTCCTGGCTTTCGATATAAACTTCAACTTTATCGCCCACTGCCAATTCCGGGTTGTAGCGGAATTCGCTCATTGGCACGACGCCGTCCGATTTGTAGCCTACATTGACTACTACTTCGCGTTTGTTGATCAAAATAACTGTTCCTTCAACAACTTCTTTGTCTTTGATAGCATTCAAAGTGTTGTCGTAAATTTTTTCAAGGTCATCCTTTGCTGTATCAGTAAAGGTGGTTCCTTTTTCGTAAGCGTCCCAGTCAAAATCACCTGCTGGTACGGGAGCTGGAGCTTTTACTTTAGCAGCTGGAGCTTCTTCGATAACTTCTGCTACTACGGGTGTTTCTTCAATTACTGTTTGTTCCACAGTTGGAATTACTTCCTCTGGGATGTTTTGATTTTCTTCCATTTCTGAAAAATTGGTTTTTAATTACTAATAAATAGTAGGTTAGACATTATGTTGACTTTATAAAATACGGGCGCAAAGATACGAGAATATATTGGAATTCCAAAACAAAAGTGTCTAAATGATAGTGGTAAGTGCAGATACAAATAAAAACACCTCATATATTCAATGTGAGGTGTTTAGTTATTTCATTTTTGATTGTCAGTTTGTCTATTTTTTCGGTTTATGTTTCAATGCCTGTTTAATGGCTTCCTGAACCAACGGTTCCATTACTTTATAACCTTCCTCATTGGCATGCACACCATCGTAAGTCAGTTCTTTCTTCATGCCGTGGCGATCATCGGCCATGGGTGTGAAATAATCGAGGTAGGTAAAGCCTTTTTTCTCGCAATAGCTCCTGATCCAGCCATTCAGGGTTACAATTTTTTCAGCAGGTTCCAGACCCGGTTTCCATGGATAATCCAATACCGGTAAAACCGATGAGAGTACTACGCGAATTCCGTTGGCAGCAGCCAGTTCGGCCATTGAAGCCAGATTGTCTTCTATCATTTCAAGTGTTGAAGGACCAGTGTTCCCTGCAATATCGTTTGTGCCGGCAAGGATCACAACTACTTTAGGTTGTAAGCCAATTACATCCTGGCGAAAACGGATAAGCATTTGCGGTGTGGTTTGTCCGCTGATGCCGCGATTGATATACGGGTTTTTGGCGAAAAATTCAGGGCGTTTCTCTATCCAGCCTTGGGTAATGGAGTTGCCCATGAATACAACACGCTTATCGCCTTTGTCAGGTTGCCCGACTAGTGCATTCTCAGCACGGTAGCGGTTCAGGTTTGGCCAATCCTGTGCTTGAATTTGTAATCCCGAAAATAAAAATGCACACGTAAAAATACTTTTGATGAAGAAGTTTGGTTTCATTTGTTATTTTGATTTAAGATGATATTGACATAATTGGGATTTCAAAAATACAAAAATATTAGCATAAAGGCAATAATTAAAAAAAAAGAGCTAGTCCTGTAAGAAGGCCAGCTCTTTTGGTTGATTTTGAATTGCATTCAAATTTAGTAAATGGTTTCGCCCAATGCAATTTTGAGTTTCAGCAAACTTACTGAATAATCAATTTTTGTTTTGAGCAAGGCCAATTTACTGTCGGTTAATGCGGTGTAGCTATACATTAGTTCCAAATTGGTAATGGCACCTGCATTGAAGCTGGTTTCGGCCAGCGTGTAAGCCTGCTGAGCTTGTTCCAACTGCAGTTCAGATAAATTTACCTTTTTCAAAGCAGATTCAGCATTCGCTTTGCTTTCTACCACCTCGTTTACAATGTTTCTGCGAGTCAGGTCAATTTCTTGCATATTTCCCTTGATTTCAGATTGTGCCTGAACTTTTATGTATTTAGAGCGGTTGGCATCAAAAACAGGAATTTTAAATCCAACACCTACGGTAAAGTTGGCTGTAGGTTTGTTTAAATCCGGAAAGTATCCGTTTTTATATCCTCCCGAACCAAAGAAATTCAGTGAAGGGTTGTTTTGGATATTTACCATTTTCAAGCGTGTATTGGCCAATTCGTTTTTCTGACGTACCAGTTTCATTTCATTACGGTGGTCAAATGCAACTGAGAAAAGAGAGTCGTTAGATGCCAGAATCCGGGGAGCTAGTAACTCGTTCTTTACTTTTAGTTTTGTGTCTTGCGATTTACCCAAAAATGAATTAAGCTGGCTGAGTTGGATTTGCAGTGCATTCAACAAATCTGTTTTTTGGCTTTCGTTAGACGAAATGCGGACTTTAGTAGTTAAAATTTCATATTTGGTTGCAGAACCAGTGGCTTCTTTCTTTTCTACGAAATGAAAATGCTCCTTTAATGTAACAAGTTCCTCATCTTTGATCTTGATGGCTTCTTGCAAGAACAGGATGGAATAGAAATTTCCAACCATCATGCCTGATAATTTCTGTTTCAACTGATCTATCGAAAGTCCAACCAATTCCTTGCTCTGTTTTTCGAAGTCGATATTCTTTTTGGTTTTGCCAAAATCATAAATATTTTCTTCCAGATTAAATCCGGCCGAATAGTTGCTGGCCGGATTCATTTGAAAAGAACCCATTCCCGGGATGGTGATATTCGATGTTGGACCTAACAATACATACGATGCTGAAAAGTCGATATTCGGCAAATAAGCAGTCTTAGCCAATCCGATTTTTGCATCGGAAGATTCAAGGTCGGTTTGAGCTTTTTTGATAGAAGGATAATTGTGTATCACCTCGTTGAGAACTTGAGACAAGCTCAAAGAATCTCCGGAAATATGATCAGCTTTTTGCCCCTGAACCATTGTGAATGGAATCAGCAGTAAAAATGCAGTTAGTTTAAGTATTGATTTCATTTTAAATATATTTATTTGTGAAATGTTAGAATATTACTCCATCATTGAAAGGTGTTCACCACCATCTTCAACAGAATTCAACGCTTTCTTTTTCGATCTAAGTAGCAAAATAGGTATAAAGCCAAGTGCTGAAATACATGCTGCGATCAGAAAGTCATCGTTTACTCCTTGAACAAAAGCTTGAGTGCCGATATTCGACATTAAGATGCTTTGTCCTTGTCTGAGTGCCGTGTTGAAAGACCCGCCGCCATGCTGCTGGATAAAGTAAGCCATGTTTCTAGTTACACCCTGAAATGCCTGCGAACCCGATTGAATTGCTTCGCCATACATTTGCGAGTGAAAATTTACCCGGGCTGTTAATAGTGTGGATAACAATGCCACACCGATACTGCCTCCGATTTGACGAACGGTATTCATAATGCCGGAAGCTTGTGCCATTTTTTCGCGTGGGATAGTGAGCAGCGACAAGGTGCTCAACGGTGTAAATACCAGTCCCAATCCCAATCCACGGATATAAAGCGATGTCATGATGTACGAATGCTCGGTGAGAAACGATAGGCGGGAGTTGATGAAAAAGCTAAACACTAATAATCCAACACCGGTAATGATCGGCACTTTAGCACTAACTTTGTCCGAAAACCAGCCCGATATGGGAGAAAAAGCTCCCTGAATAATTCCTACCGGCAAAAATACGGCACCCGATTGCAGAGCAGTGTATCCTAATGAATTTTGCAGGTATAGCGGCAGCAGGAATGTACTTCCGAACATACCGATGCTAAACACAAACATCAGTGCATTACTCATTCCGAAGTTTCTATCGCCCAATAACCGCAAATCCAGTAACGGATATTTTGTTGTGAGTTCGCGGGTGAGAAACACTGCCAGTGCTATTCCCGAAATCGCAAAGCATGCTAAAATATAGGGTGCGGACCAGCCGGCAGAATTGGTTTGCGCATTTCCTTCCGAAAGAGCGTAAAGCAGAACAGGCAAGAATATGATTACGGATATAAAGCCGATATAATCGAATTTCCGTGCGTTTGGACTTACAAATTCGCGTTGAATAAGAATCGTGAATATCAATGCAATGATACCTACGGGAATATTCACGTCGAAAATAAGTTGCCAGCTGAAATTATCAACCAGATAACCGCCAATCAGAGGCCCGAATGAAACTGACGCCGCCGCTGCAATGGCCCAAAATCCCAGTGCCAGGCCACGTTGCTTGAGTGGAAACTCACGGGTAATGATGGCCATACCCAGTGGCTGAACCGTTCCTGCCCCTAATCCCTGAATTACACGCGACATAATCAATGTGCTTTCATCATTGGATAAACCGCACAATAACGAACCTAACGTAAAGAAGAATAATCCCCAGAAATAGACCCGTTTGTACCCGAATTTATCGGCAAGCCAACCCGAAGTTGGGAGCATAGCCGCCATGGCAAGCATGTAGGCGGTAATTACCCATTCGATGGTCGAAAGCCCGACTCCAAATGATGACATGATTTTCGGCAAGCTCACGTTGACAATGGTACTGTCCAAAACCACCATGAAAGTTCCCACCATAATATTGGCTAACACAAACCATTTGTATCGGGGGCTTCTTGGATGATAGACAGAATCACGGTTTCGGAGTTTACGCCGAAGTCTATGTGTATGTGATATTTTGCGCATTCTTATTTGATTATTTTGACAATGGCAGACATGCCCGTCAAAAATTTATACGAAGAAAGTTTTTGAGAACCTTCTGTTCCGTCTATTGAAATCTTGATAGCTACACGTTGGGTTACTTTGGTAAAGTTACCTGAGGCGTTATTTGGTGGAATAAGCGAGAACTGCGACGCAGTGGTTGAACCCATGGTGAATATTTTGCCAGTAAACACAACATCAGGATAAGTATCAAGTGTGAATTTGGCTTTTTGTCCCAGGTGCAATGTTTCCATTTTAGTTTCTTCCAGGTAAACCAAAATCCAGAATTTACTGTTGTTGTTGATTGTATAAATTGATTGGCTTGGCTGAGCAATATCGCCCGAAAGCAACCAGCGTTTTGCAACCACACCACTTACAGGTGCATACAACCGGGTGTTGTTCAACTGAGTTGAAATCACACCAATTTGAGCCTGGGCACTGGCAATAGCTGTTTCAGCACTTTTAATTTGGGTTTTAGAAACCAATAATTGTGCTTTAGCAGCCTCAAGTTGAGCCTGAGCTGTTTCTTGTGTTTTTTGGCTATGTTCAAATTGTTCTTTGGTGATTACTCCTCCGGCATTTTGTGCTTTTGCACGAACAAAATCTTCTTTTGCTTTGTCAAGGGCAATTTCCAATACTTTAATATTCTTTTGGTCGAATTGGTATTTGGCTTCCGTTTGCGATTTGTTAGCTTCGGTTTGAACTTTAGAGGCCATCACCTGTTGCTTTTGTGCCAATAAGTCTACACTGTCAAGCTCGGCCAGCAGTTGTCCTTGTTTTACGGAATCACCTTCTTCGGCGTACAGTTTGCTGATACGTCCCATGATTTTAGGACTTACAGAAACATTGTCAGATGCCACTACGGCATCATCTGTTTTGATGTAGCTGGAATAGTCAATGTACCAATAAACACAACCAATGATTACCAATAAGATAACCGCACTTAGCGGAATGTAAATTTTCCAATCTTTTTTCTTTTTCATATACCTATTTTTGAATTTATGTTTTTTTGAATTTTTATTTTGTTTTGCAATAGCAAGGGTCGTTTTTGCTATCAAGTAATACTTCCAGTAAAATTTCCTTTAGCTGTTGTGAAGCAACAGAGAGTATTTCTATTTTCTTTGGATCGAGTTTTTCCAGTCTGAGTCTCATTTCCTGGCTGATTTCCTGCTTTATCACATTAAAATCTTCGGCTCCCTTTGCGGTGATTTGTACATATACAATGCGGCGGTCTTTCGGATCAAACAGGCGCTCTACCATTTCTTCTGCAATTAGTTTGTCCACCAGTGCAGTAGCGTGCGATTTGGGCATTGAAAGTTTGCAGCCAATTTCTGACATGGATAATTTGTCGTGGCGGGATAGAGCTCCCAACACGTACAAGGACCCTGGATTGAGATTTGTTTTTGTTCGGATTGATCTCGTAAAGCTTTTGCTTAGAAGTGGATGAATAGACATTAAATTCTCAACGACTGAATCAATCGAGATCGTATTATTCGTATTATTTTCTGACATTTTAGTTCTAATTGAAAAATGGTTACAAAAGTATAACTATTTTCTGAATGTAATTGTTCATTTTTGTGGTTTAACATGAGCGGCTCCTTTAAAGTAAATTATTTATTCGGCAAAAGTATAGATTTTCAGTGTCTGAGAGTAGTATGAAATCGATGAACAAACTGTTATTTCCCGATGAACATAGAAAATTAGTATGCTAAAATTTGGTACAAGCAGTCAGTTTTGTTTAATCACTGCTGGCTGAAACGGATAATTTGCAGTATTTGACTCTGTGTTTATGTGCAAAAGCAGCAGAATACATTTCATTTTTTTCTATCTTTGCGTTTCAAAATTTAAAAACCATTTGTAAGGTTCAAAAACGTATGATTAAAGTAACATTCCCCGACGGTTCGGTACGCGAATTTGCCAAAGGCATTACCGGACTGCAACTAGCTGAAAGTATCAGCTCCCGCCTGGCACAAGAAGTGCTGGCCATTACAGTAAATGATCAAATTTGGGACTTAACCCGTCCAATCGAAACCGATGCAGCCATTAAATTGCATAAATGGGAAGACGAAGAAGCGAAACATGCTTTCTGGCATTCGTCGGCCCACTTGATGGCCGAAGCCCTTCAGGAATTGTATCCGGGCATTAAATTCGGTATCGGTCCGGCCATTGAAAACGGCTTTTACTACGACGTAGATCCGGGTGAAGTTTCTATCAAAGAATCTGACCTGCCTGCTATCGAAGCTAAAATGCTGGAATTGGCAGCGCGTAAAGAAGCTATTGTTCGTAGCGATATCAGTAAAGCCGATGCACTGAAACGATTTGGTGATATTGGCGAAGTATATAAAACCGAAATGATCAATGATCTGGCCGACGGTACCATTACATTGTATACGCAAGGTAATTTCACCGATTTGTGCCGTGGACCTCACTTGCCGAACACAGGCGATATTAAAGCGATCAAAGTGTTGAGCGTGGCTGGTGCATACTGGCGAGGCGACGAAAAACGTAAAATGCTTACGCGTCTTTATGGTATTACGTTCCCTAAAAAGAAAATGCTCGATGAATACCTGGTGTTGCTGGAAGAAGCGAAAAAGCGCGACCACCGCAAAATAGGCAAGGAACTGGAATTATTTATGTTCTCCGAAATGGTGGGCAAGGGGCTTCCTATGTGGTTGCCACGCGGAACATCGTTGCGCTTGCGTTTGGAAGATTTTTTGAAAAAAATCCAGCGCCGTTTCGATTACCAGCAGGTAATGACTCCACATATTGGTAACAAACAATTGTATGTTACTTCCGGCCATTATGCCAAATACGGTAAAGATTCATTCCAACCGATTCATACGCCTGAAGAAGGTGAGGAGTACTTGTTGAAACCCATGAATTGTCCGCACCACTGCGAGATATATAAATTCAAACCCCGTTCGTATAAAGAACTGCCGGTTCGTATTGCCGAATTCGGTACTGTTTATCGCTACGAGCAAAGCGGTGAGTTGCATGGACTGACCCGTGTGCGCAGTTTTACGCAGGATGATGCCCATATTTTCTGCCGCCCCGATCAGGTGAAAGATGAATTCCTGAAAGTAATGGATATTATTTTTATTATTTTCAATGCCTTGGAATTTGAAAACTTTGAGGCGCAAATTTCATTACGCGATCCTAATAACCGCGAAAAGTACATCGGGTCTGACGAAAACTGGGATAAAGCGGAACAGTCTATCATTGAAGCTTGTGCCGAAAAAGGGTTGAAAGCGAAGGTTGAAACTGGCGAAGCTGCTTTCTATGGTCCTAAACTGGACTTTATGGTACGCGATGCTATCGGCCGTAAGTGGCAGTTGGGAACCATTCAGGTGGATTATAATTTGCCTGAACGTTTTGAATTGGAATACACCGGCGAAGATAATGCTAAGCACCGTCCGGTAATGATCCACCGTGCACCATTTGGTTCTATGGAACGATTCGTAGCCGTATTGATTGAGCACACTGCAGGTAAATTCCCACTGTGGTTGACGCCCGATCAGGTGGTTGTATTACCAATCAGCGAAAAATTCAACGACTACGCATTCCAGATAGCCAAAGAAATGAACTCGCAGGATATTCGCGTGACGGTGGATGACCGCAACGAGAAAATTGGCCGTAAGATTCGGGATAACGAGTTGAAACGTATCCCGTATATGTTGATCGTGGGTGAAAAAGAAGCAGAAAATGGCGAAGTTTCCGTACGCCGTCAGGGTGAAGGAGACAAAGGTACCATGAAGGTGGCTGAATTTATCAAGCTAATTACCGAAGAGGTGGATGCGTTGGTAAATCAATATAATAAATAATGCACAATGCATGATTCATAATGAAAAACGCGAATCGGGAAAATCCGGTTCGCGTTTTTTATTGCTGAAGCTTTTTCTCAATACCTCTCTCCAATCTCACTCAGCACTTCTTCGTGTGTCTGTTCGGTTTGGAAGATGCTGGCCGAAATGCCCGTGGTGCGTTGTATATTTCTTTCGAATTTGTAAAGACATAGATCTTCGGTGAGATACATCAGGTTATTCGATTCCAGTGCCTGCTTTAACCTGGGAATTTTATCGAAATCGGTACGAAGAAAATAGCTGAGCCTATCCATGCCGCAAACTTCGAGTTCTGCTTTTGTTACACACAGCGTTTCGCATAATTTCTTGCCAATGGGAGTTACAGAATTTGTAACCGGCAGCACGGTAAGAATAACCACACAGTCGTCTTGAACCATGAAAGGCAGATAGGCGATAATGTGATTTGCCTTACCTTGCATTTCGAATGCCTCCCGACCGCTTGACAATCGGATCTTTTTGCCGAAGAGAACTGCATTAATCAAGTACGTGTTTTTTTCATGAATCGTGAGGATGTCCAAACGTTCTTTCATACGAAGGAGTGCATGGCTTTGTATATAAAGTTTGAGCAATTTGTTGGCTGTACTGTTTTCAAACACTCTATTGTTCCGGATATTTACGTAATTCACCTCAGATTCAATAAAATTAGGCATCAGCATTCTGAATGCCGGACGCTTTTTGTCATGAAAGATAAAGGCTTTCTTCTCGCATTCAATAGAAGTAATCTGAATGTAATGGGCCATCATCACCCGTGTTCTTGTTTGTTTAAAAGCCAGGTCGAATCCATACATGCGATAATTGAACTGGGATAAATGTCCCAAAAGTTCACGCAAAAACTCGAAATACTGCCTCATCAACGTGTTTCTTCCAAAATCTTCAAGTAGAATTACTTTTTCAGCTATTGTTTTATACACTTCGGCTTGTTCACAATACTGTTTCTCTTCGTAAGTGGCACTACAGAAGGTTCCGAATTGAGAACCCATTGTCAGGTAATCGTAAAATGTAAGCTTTAAAGCCGGATCGCCTATGCAGATATGTTCCATAAACTCAGTCGATCTTTTTTGTACTATCCTGATATAATGTCTTGGCACCTGATGGCCGGGTTTTGCTTCGAAATGTGGTGGTGCAAATTTGGCCATCATCATTTCTATCTTTTGTTTTTTGGTAAACCTATCATAGAGTGCCGGGTCCAGCTCCATCAATTGGAGGGTTTTACGGGCAACAATGGAGAATTTGTCAAAAAAAGACTTTGTTACCTCACAATCTCTTTTAATGGATGGTCGCTGCGGTTTCTTTTTCTTTCTGCTTTTTGCCATGGGTAAACGGGTTTAACGGTTGATTCTGTTCATTTTTAGATTTTTCTGTCCAAAGATAAAAATATTTTCTTAATTGTAGACCGAACTGCCGGAAATGTTTAAAAAATAAGATAAAATGCCTCTTTTTTATCCTTGCGCCCTTGTCGCAAGTGTCATTCCGGTTGGATTTGCCTTTGCGATTTTGTCGCAAACCCGCCCGGATTCTATTTCGACTTTGCGACAACGTCGCAAGCCTGTCCGAAATTCAGTTCACCGTTGCGACGTTGTCGCAAGCTCGCCCGGGATCAGGTTTGACTTTGCGACAACATCGCAAGCTTGCCCGGGATCGGGTTTGACTTTGCGACAGCATCGCAAGGTTGCCCGAAAATCTGTTCGGGATTGCGACAATGACGTAAGCACCCCGCAAAACCATTTGGCTTCAATCTGAATGGAAAAATGAAGATGAGAGTTGGTCGCTTCATCATTTACTCTAAGTTCTTCGATAATTGAGATGGCGAAATTCCAATTCCACCGATAAATGGCGGATTGAAATTACTTCCTTCGGTTGCGACCATTGGTTTACCCATTCTGGTATGCGGTTTTGCCCCTTAGTCACTAAAAACAACTTATTCGTTTTTCCCGTATTTTGAAATTATAAATACAAATGTCAATCTTACTACAATGGGGCATTATGTTTTGAGTATTACGCAGTGTAATTAACTGATCACGAATAAATATTATTATTTATTAAAAATACTTATTTTGGTTTGATTGTATTAATTAGTATTAAAAGTAACCTGTATATTTGGATTGATTATTTGTTAGTATTTATCATATAAACACGCAAACTATGCCGGTAAAAATCGTTCGATTCAATCTCACGCATCTTTGGAACGGCGAATATCCGTTGTTCGTTACCCAATTGGTCAGTATTATTGACAAACACCAACCCGACTCTTTGCAATTGACAAAAACATTTGCCCGGCTGACTGACTTGTTGCCACAGCTGGCAAAAATTAAAGCCAGGGAATTGAATAATGCCAAAAGCGAACAGTTGGAGCATCTGGACGACGACCGCGATGCCCTGATTAAAGGAATCTGGTTGCAGGTGAAAAACTATGGAGCCATGAGGATAGCTTTGCTGGCCCCGCATGTGGAGGTGATGAAGCGTTTTCTGAATATCCACGGTAATGATATTGCCGATTCCAATTACAATTCGGAAACGAAACGGGTGAGAGATTTATTGGCCGATTATGATGCCAAACCCGATGTGAAGATCGCTTCCGAGAACTTGCACCTTGACCTGTTGTTCGAAGAATTACGTAGCCTGAATACTCAGTTTGCCGACTTATTTTTGCTGCGTAACGATGAAGAGTCAACTGTAGAAACCGTGAATACACGTGCTATCCGTAGCGAAACGGATAAACGGCTTATTGCTTTATTCGATGGCATTGAGTTTTGCAGCAAAGAGTATGAAGACCTGGATTATCAACCCCTGGCAAATGAAATGAACGGATTGGTGAACTATTATAAAGCCCAGCTGAAAGCCCGCACTACCCGCCGGAATAAGAAGAAAGACAGCGATAGCGAAGATATTGTAGTGGAGGAGTAAGAACGGCATGAAGGCTAGAAATAAGCAGGGCGAATCGAATAACACGATTCGCCCTTTTTACGTCTATTATGCATGATATGCTATTTTGCGCGAAACGACAAGAAGCTATTTTGGACTGATTTGCAACATTTTGGAGCTCTTGGTTGTTTATTATCCGTAATCGGACATTTCGTTGCAGAATACAATTCACTCTACGCAATATGCGATTGCAAAGTGGAGACCTGCTACCACTCGAATAAACGGAGCGATTCTGAAAAGCTATACGAGTAAGACAACAGAAAAATACGCGTTACAATGAAGGCAAAAATTCTACTATCGTTACTATTGCTATCGACAAGTTCGATTTGTTT
>Ga0318568_10000124_pt1 | contig 27758 bp, 15 predicted proteins | sample GRESIP088b5f21_FD_203690 | JGI IMG/M metagenome (GOLD analysis project Ga0318568, IMG submission 203690) | Tropical soil microbial communities from Luquillo Experimental Forest, Puerto Rico - GRE.SIPMG.088b5f21 | ecosystem: Environmental > Terrestrial > Soil > Tropical forest > Bulk soil...
ATTTCATCTTTCAAAACACACGCCTCAAATGGTTTACTATCTTTGCTGGCTATGCAAAATATTCGTCATCTTACATACGAGCAGATAGAAAACTATTTTTTATCTATTAATGAAAAAAAGTTCAGAGCTAAACAAGTGTACGAATGGCTTTGGCAAAAACATGCTCACAATTTTGAAGATATGACGAATTTGAGCAAAGACCTCCGCAACAAATTAGCAGCAGAATTTTCTTTGCCTGCATTAAAAGTAGATGCTACACAATACAGCACAGATGGTACCATTAAAAGCCGTTTTACCACTGTAGACGGGCATAATGTAGAAGGTGTGCTAATTCCAACCGACGAAAGAAAAACAGCTTGCGTTTCTTCTCAAATCGGCTGTAGTTTAAGTTGCAAATTTTGTGCAACGGGTTATATGGAACGCAAAAGAAATTTAAACTACGATGAAATTTACGATGAAGTGGTTTTAATCAATCAGCAAAGCGAAAGAGTTTACGATAAAAAATTAAGCAATATTGTTTTTATGGGTATGGGTGAACCTTTGCTTAACTATAAAAATGTTTTAAAGGCAATTGAAAGAATTTGTGCAGAAGATGGTTTGGCTATGAGCCCACGCCGTATTACAGTTTCCACCGCAGGTGTTGCCAAACAAATTAAACAATTGGGCGATGATAAAGTACGTTTTAAACTCGCCTTATCGCTTCATGCAGCAAATGATGCAAAACGAAATGAGATAATGCCTATCAATGAAACTAATAATATTAAAACTTTAATTGAAGCATTAAATTATTTTTATAAGCAAACCGGTAATGAAATCACTTTTGAATATATTCTTTTCAAAAACCTCAACGACAGTTTAAAAGATGCAGATGAATTGGTAAAAATTTACCGACAGGTACCTGCAGATCTTATCAATATTATCGAATACAATACCATCGATAATTTCAAATTTACCAAACCGGAAGAAGATGGTTTTACAAATTTTATGAATCACCTTGAAAAGAACAGGGTAAATGCCCGTTTACGCCGCAGCCGAGGAAAAGATATTGATGCGGCTTGTGGTCAGTTAGCCAATAAAGATCAGATTTAACCGATATTTTTCTTTCGCTCACCTAAAAACAACTTTTTTTTGAAACCGGTTTAAACTTTCATCTACGAGAATCGTCGGAGATATATGTAAAAACCAGATTTATGAAAAAAATAATAGCAAGCATTGTAGCACTTTCTTTATGGATGAGCTTTGTAAATGCACAAGACAACAACCAACCTCAAAAACCCAACCGCCCTCAATTTCAGCAACAAGGTCAATTGGCACAAAGGCCAATGATAAAGCAAAAAATGATGCAAGCTGCCCGTCAAATAAACTTTACCAAAGAACAGCGGGAGCAATTAAAAAGCATCAACGAAAATTATCATACCCAATTGGCTCAATTGGAAAAAAATGATAAAATTACTTTGGGCGAATACAAATCTAAATTGGCCGCATTAAAGAAAGAACATAAAGAAAAAACGCAGGCCATTTTAACAGCGGAACAAAAAAATAAAATTGCAGCGCATAAAAAGAATGCCGAAATAAATGCAAAAGTAAATGCTACCGCACGTTTGGAAAGAATGAAGCTTACATTGGGTTTAAACGAAGACCAGGTAGCCAAACTAAAAACACAGCAAAAAGATTTACAAGAAAAAATGAAGGCCATTCGTGAAAACGAAACTTTATTGCCTGAGCAGAAGAAAGAACAATTAAAAGCTTTGGCAGCTCAGCAAAAAGAAAGTTTTAAATCTGTTTTAACTGCAGATCAACAAAGCAAGTTAGACAGTATGAGAAAAAATTTTCAACCAAGATTTAAAGGAAGAAATTTCTCTAAATAGTTCATCACGTATAGTTGCAAACCACGAAGTTATCTGTTAAAACAGGTAACTTCTTTTTATTTAATTACCTTTGTAGCACCTGTTGAAAAACAGCAAACTTAAAGTTATGGCTACAAACAAAGGATTTGAAAAATTCATGAAACCCGAATTTAAGGGTGCAAAAAAGAAAGAGGCGATACGCCAGGAAAAAAGGAAAATAAAAGCCGAAGCCCGTGCTGCCGGCGATGAAGCAAGAAGAAAAAAGTGGGAAAAACAAAGAGGGATTACTTCCCAGGACTCTAATTTTCAAACACCCGATTCGAGATTTAAAAAAACCGATGCAAGATTCGGTAATCGGGATAATGATGCAAAATCTGAAAGAAAAAATTCATTCTCTTCTAACAGAAATAATTCTAATCCGAGATTTAAAAATCAACAACAACATAGCCCTGATAACAGAAAGCAACAGGAAAACAAACAACCTACCAATTATAAAATTGTCACAGGTGCACAAGCAGAAGGCGAATTAATGCCATTAAACAAGTTTGTTGCGTATTGTGGTATTTGCGGAAGAAGGGAAGCTGCCGAATTAATTAAACTTGGTTTTGTTACCGTTAACGGTGATATTATTTATGAGCCTGGTTTTAAAGTAAGAGGTAACGAAGATGTAAAAGTAAAAAGCAAAAAAATATTTTTACAGCGCAATCTTGTTTACATCCTTTTAAACAAACCGAAAGATTATATCACTACTGCAAAAGATCCTGAAGGCAGAAAAACTGTTTTGGATCTGGTGAAACAAGCCACCAAAGAAAGAGTATATCCTGTAGGCAGATTAGATAGAAATACAACCGGCGTTTTATTGCTAACCAACGACGGCGAACTTGCTCAAAGGCTCACACATCCATCATTCCAGATAAAAAAGATTTATGAAGTAAAGTTGGATAAGCCATTAACGAAAAAAGATTTTGATAGTTTAATAAACGGCGTAACATTGGAAGATGGTTTTATTAAAGTAGATGCAGTTGCTTTTGCAGATCCTAAAGATAAAAGCCTAATTGGTGTAGAAATTCATAGCGGCAGAAACAGAATTGTTCGCCGCATTTTTGAACATTTGGGCTATGATGTTAAAAACCTCGACAGGGTTATGTTTGCCAATCTTACTAAGAAAAATGTTGACAGAGGTACCTGGCGGTTTCTTAACGAAAGAGAAGTACGTTTATTAAAATTTATGAATCAGTCTTTTTCAAAAAAACATAAATATGAAGCCGGAAATACTCTTGGAGACTGATCAATTTATTGCCGTCAATAAACCTTCCGGATTATTATCAATACCAGACAGAGAAGGAAAAGAAATTTCTTTAAAAATATTGCTGCAGGAAAGGTTGAAAAAAATTTTTACCGTACATCGGTTAGATAAAGATACCAGCGGCGTTATTGTATTTGCAAAAGATGAAGAATCGCACAAACAACTTTCTCAATTATTTGAAGGAAGAGGTATAGAGAAATTTTATCTCGGTTTGGTAAACGGAACTTTAACGCAACCTGAAGGAACTATTGATGTAGGTATTATGGAACACCCTATGAAAAAGGGTGTGATGGTTACCAATGTAAAAGGAAAACATTCCGTTACGGGTTATAAAGTGCTGGAAGCATTTCGCCAATATTCATGGATGCAATTTCAAATTCATACCGGAAGAACACATCAGATTCGCGTACACATGAAACATATTGGAAACAGTATTGTTTGCGACGATGTGTATGGAGATGCAAAACCTATTTTATTATCATCATTAAAAAAAAATTTCAAACTATCTAAACATGAAGATGAAGAAAAGCCAATGCTGGAAAGACTTGCATTGCATTCGTGGAAACTGAAATTTACTTTAAACAATAATACTTACGAACTGGAAGCAGAACCACCAAAAGATTTAAGAGCAACATTAACACAGATAAGAAAATGGAAAGGATAAAAAAAGTTCTGCTCCACGCAGAACTTTTTTAGTGAAAATTATAATCAAGAGTTGAAGTGTGCGACGCAACGAAGCTGAATAGATATATTCAAAAGCCGGTTCCATTAATCATTCTTATAAACTTCGCCGTTTTTCATTACAAATTTTACTTTGCCCATTACATTAACATCTTTTGTTGGATCTCCATCTACTGCAATTACATCCGCAAGTTTGCCTTTTTCAATTACACCTAACTGATCGTTGCCTAACAAATCAGCAGCATTTACAGTTGCCGCTCTAATGCATTCCAATATAGGCATTCCGGCTTCCGTCATATATACAAATTCTAACCAATTTTTCCCATGTGCATATACACCTGCATCTGTACCGAATGCGATTTTAACACCTGCTTTATATGCTCTTGCAAAAGTTGATTGAATTTTAGTACCTATCACCAATGCTTTTGGTGTAACAATATCAGAATAGTATCCTGGAATTTTTGCACTGTCAGATGAAGATTTTCCTGCAATAATGGTAGGTACATAATAGGTGCCATATTGCTTCATTAAATCCATTGCCTCATCATCCATAAATGTTCCATGTTCAATAGAATTTACGCCACCTCTGATAGCCCTTTTAATGCCTTCGGTTCCATGTGCATGCGCTGCAACCTTAAAACCATAATCTTTTGCTGCTGCTACAATTGCTTTTATTTCTTCTTCTGTAAACTGGGGGCTTGATCCATCTTTAGCCTGACTCAACACTCCACCTGTTGCAGTTATTTTAATAACATCGGAACCTTCTTTGTAACGTTCACGAACTGCATGGTAAGCGTCTTCCGGACCATTGATTACTCCTTCTTTTGGCCCGGGGTCGCCCATTAAATTTTTGCGGTAACCATTCGTAGGATCTGCATGCCCACCAGTTGTTGCAATTGATTTTCCTGCAGTAAAAATTCTCGGGCCTGTTACTAATTTTTTATTGATAGCATTACGCAATGCAATATTTACACCACTGCCACCTAAGTCTCTAACCGTAGTAAAGCCGGACATTAATGTGATATTTGCAAAGTGTATAGACTCAAAAGCAATGTCTTCAGGGTTTTCAATAAATTTATCTGCCACACCTCCTTTTTTAGTTTCACTTTCTAAATGAACATGCATATCAATTAAACCGGGCATTACCGTTTTATCTTTTAACTCAATTATTTTATCTGACGAAGCAGCATTAACATAACCATTTACAACATCTGTAATTTTATTGCCTTCAATAATTACAGAAACTTCCTTCACTATTTTCAATTGTTTTACATCAACCAATTGGCCGCAATGCAAAACTATTTTCTGAGCCAGAACAGTTTGTGAAATAAAACAACAAACAAGTAGCAATTTTCTCATGTTAGTTTTTTTTGAAAGATAGTAACTGAAACTGAAAAAAAGAAGTTGCTATACAGCACTTAGAATACCCGATAAGCCCGAAAATAGTTTGAGATGATCTAAGTAACAGAAGATGCCATCAAAAAAAAGATAGGAAAAAGAGTCCCGCCAAGAATAGCAGGACTACCAAAAAACAAGTACAACGCAAAACCTATTTTAATAAATCAACTTTAATGCTTTAACTTTTAGCAAATATAGAATTATCCTACTAAATTAGTAGGATAATAAAGAAAATTTTTTATCCCTCTCTTTTTTTAACAGTTCTGGCTTTCTGCAAAGCATTTTTTCCAAAAGCTGTTTTTACATTATCAATAGCTTTATAGAGGTTGGTTTTCTTAATGCCGTCATCAAATAAATTGGCCTGCAAAGCATGATGGGTCAATTCGCTCAAACGCACACCCAGCAATCGAACAGGCATATTTTTTCTGTATAGTTTTTTAAACAAATCTATTGCTACGGGTATTAATTCATCATCGCTAAAAGTATAATCTACGGTAACTTGTTTAGATGTAGTTTCAAAGTCGGGGTAACGAATTTTAACAGCAATACAGCCTGTTAGTTTTTCCTCATTGCGTAATTCAAAAGCAACTTTTTCTGTCATCCTAACCAATTCGCTTAATAAAAATTCAATATCTGTTTTATACTCATCAAATGTATTTTCGGTAGAAATAGATTTTGCTTCATGATACGAATGCACTTTACCTAAGTGAATACCATTTGCTTTTTGAAATAGTTCCGGCCCCCATTTTCCTAATTTTTCTTCTAACTGTTGCGGCATAAATTTTACTATATCTCCAATGAGTGTTATACCCATTTTCTGCAATAGCAAAAAACTGCGTTTACCAACACCCGGAATTTTATTTACAGGCAATGGAGCCAAAAAATCCTTTTCCATACCGGGTTGTACAAATAAATAGCCATTTGGTTTTGCTTCGTCGGTAGCAATTTTTGCAACAAATTTATTAGTGGCTAACCCAAACGAAATAGGCAATCCGGTTTGTTCCATAATTTCTTTACGCAAATCAATGGTCCATTGCAAAGGATTAAAAAATTTATCCATTCCGGTAAGATCAATATAAAATTCATCAATACTTGCTTTCTCAAATAAAGGTGCTTTTGCTGCAATAATATCGGTAACCCAGCGAGAATATTTGCTGTATTGCCCACGAGTACCACGCACCAAAATTGCATGCGGGCAAAGCTGCATAGCTTTACGCATAGGCATTGCACTATGTACGCCAAATTTTCTGGCTTCGTAACTGCAGCTGGTAACTACACCTCTATCCCTCGATCCACCAACAATTACAGCCTTACCTTTAAGTGTTGGATTATTTAATAACTCAACACTTACAAAAAAAGAATCAAGGTCTAAATGAGCAATATATTGTTGCGGAGCCTGCATTGTTTTGAAGATAAGAATATATTTTGTACCCATACAATAAGACTTACCTCAAAAAAAAACAAAGTTGGCTACAAATAAATCAATTCCTATTTTACAACCAGCCTTAATCCTGCCTGCAACCATCTTGAAGGCATTGGTGTTCCTAAAAAATCGTTGTACGATGTATTAAATAAATTATCGGCCTGAACAAATGCAGTTAATACATTCTTAATTATAAAAGCATTTACCCGTGCATTCATAACAAAATAGTTTTCCGAAACAGTTGCAATGACTGCCGTTCCGGCTTGCGGCATTCGTGTTTTGTATAGCCCGTTGATAGTAATGCCATAATATTGGGTATTATATCTGATTGAAAAATTCGACAAAAATTTTGCATGAGAAGAAACATATAAAGTAAGCGGGCCATTATTACTTTCTGAATTTAGCCACACCAATCCAAAATTGGCGGTAATATTTTTTTGATACGAAATCTGTTTGTTTAACAACACATCTAACTCTGCACCGGATGTTGTAACCTGTGCAACATTTTTTGCCAATAAATAATTTCCGGTTGCAATTAAATTATCTTTTCGAGGCATATCGGTATACGCGGTAGTTGCCCAGTCGATTAAATTATTACATTGCCGTTGAAAAATACCGAAAGAAATTTTTGCATTATTTTTCACAAACCAATCAACACCTGCTTCATAATTAAATGTTTTTTCCGCAGTTAGGTCAGGGTTACCAATTTTGCCGCTCGTTACCAATGTTTTGTTATAATTATTATATAGTTCTGTAAAATCTGCATAACGCAAAGCATTACCTGCACTGGCTCTTAGCTGAATATTGTTTCTTTTGTACGATGCATTTACTTGTGGTACAACAACCCAGCCTGCAAATTCATTCCAATCAAAACGCAAAGAACCGTTCACGGAAATATTTTTTGAAACAGCCTGTTGCACAACAACAAATGCCGCTGCTTGTGAAACTGTATGTTCGCCTCTATCGTTCGATTTTATATTTCTTCCCAAATACTGAGCCCCACCGGTAACAATGCTGTTTTTATTCAATTGATGCTCATAATAAGAAGTCAACTGAAACAAGTTTGAAAAACTTGAGTTGGCAACAGAAATATTATTAAACAGATAATTATCTTCTGTATTTTTAAATCCTGCTACTAAAGAAAATTTGTCTTTTTGTTTTTGATAAGTAAGGTTCAACTGGTTCCAAAATGTTTTTACTTTTTCCTGTGCCGTATCGGAAACAAACGAAGTATAAAAATTTTGTGCAGCAAATTTTCTGTAATCATACGATGAGCGAAAACCAATATTCCAATTATCAATTTGCTGATTGAATGATGCCGCTATTAAATGATTATGCACAAAACCACTGATACCTCTTTGTTGCTGCCCATCTGCATTATTTGTTAATCCTGAAATTTGAAATATTGTTTTTTGATTCGTATACAAATGATGCAATGCACCATTTAACAATCCATATTCCCCACCGATTAATTGTGCATTTGTTTCTGTTTTCTGTTTGATTGAATTTGCAAAATTTTTCGTTGTAATATTAATTACGCCACCCACTGCATCGGAGCCGTAAACAGCAGAAGATGCACCTTTCAATACTTCAATCTTTTCAATTTCATCGGGAGCAACAGGAATATAAGAACTGAAATGCCCGGTATTGGGGTCATTTAATCTTAATCCATCCATAATAATTAATACTTGCTGAAATGTTCCGCCACGCATGGTAATATCGCTCTGAGAACCCATTGCACCGCGGCTTTGCACTTCAATTCCCGGAATATATCTTAATAACTCATCTAAACTTTTTACAGGAAGATTAGCAATATCTTTTCCTTTCAAAACAATAATATTCCTGCCTGTTTTAGAAGCATTTATTTCGCTCAATGTTCCTGTAACGGTTACAGGATCTAATTCTGTTTCTTTTGTTTGAGAAAATGCAAACAAACTAAGTTGGCAAAAGATCAAAGAAAGAATATTTTTTTTCACAATTATTTTTTTAGAAGTGGGCAAAACTATAGGATGCTTTGTAAAATCGCGAAAAGCCGGAAGAAACTTATCCTCATTACTCCATCTTTTTACAAGACTTTGACAATTACAAATATTCCTTCCGCACAACTTGGCTGCAATTGTTCGGGGCATTATCTTTGCACATGGCAACAATAAAATCTCCCCGAACCAAGAAAGATTCATCCCGTTTATTTGGAGAAGGTTTAACCTTCGACGATGTTTTACTAATGCCTGCATACAGTCAGGTTTTACCCAGAGAAACAGATATTCGTTCTCATCTTACAAAAGACATTGTCTTAAATGTTCCTATGCTTTCTGCAGCAATGGATACCGTTACCGAAGCCAATCTGGCAATAGCTTTGGCTCGTGAAGGTGGCTTGGGAATTCTGCACAAAAATATGAGTATAGATAAACAGGCAGAACAGGTACGTAAAGTAAAAAGAAGTGAAAGTGGGATGATTGTTGACCCGATTACTTTGCATGTTGATGCAACCATTGGCGATGCATTGCAATTGATGAAAGAAAATAAAATCGGCGGTATACCTATTGTAAATGAAAATCAAATGTTGGTGGGTATTTTAACCAACCGCGATTTGCGTTTTGAAAGTGCCAACAAAAAAAGAAAAGTAAGTGAAGTGATGACGAAAGAAAACCTCATCACAGCACCCGAAGGAACTACACTTAAAAAAGCAGAAACCATTCTTCGTAATTATAAAATTGAAAAATTACCTGTTGTAAACAGAACAGGAAAATTAATAGGATTAATTACTTACCGAGATATTTTACAATTACGCAATTATCCAAATGCGGTTAAAGATGGTATTGGAAGATTGTTGGTGGGTGCGGCTTTAGGCATTACAGCAGATTTATTAGACCGTGCCTCAGCATTGCAAAATGTAGGTGTTGATATTGTAACGCTTGATAGTGCACATGGCCATAGCAAAGGTGTAATTACCGCTTTATCTACACTTAGAAAAAATTTCAAAAACTTACAAATTATAGCAGGTAATGTAGGCACTGCAGAAGGTGCATTAGCATTAGCCAATGCAGGTGCCAATGCCGTTAAAGTTGGAATCGGACCGGGTTCTATTTGCACCACTCGTATTGTTGCAGGTGCAGGTGTACCACAGTTAACCGCTATCATGGAAGCCAGTAAAGCATTGCAGCGTAAAGGCATTCCTGTAATTGCAGATGGTGGTATTCGTTATACCGGCGACATGGTTAAAGCTTTAGCAGCAGGTGCCAATACAGTAATGATGGGTTCTGTATTTGCAGGCGTTGAAGAAAGCCCGGGCGAAACCATTATTTATGAAGGAAGAAAATTCAAGGGTTATCGTGGCATGGGAAGTTTAGGAGCCATGCAACAAGGCAGTGGCGACAGATATTTTCAGGATGTAGAAGATGATGTAAAAAAATATGTTCCCGAAGGTATTGAAGGCCGTGTGGCATACAAAGGAAATTTGAGTGAAATCGTTTATCAATATGTTGGCGGATTGCGTTCGGGCATGGGTTATTGCGGCGCAAAAAATATTAAAGATTTACAACAGGCAACATTTGTAAAAATTACCAACGCAGGTATGAAAGAAAGCCATGCACACGATGTTGATGTAACAAAAGAAGCTCCAAATTACAGTAGAAAGTAATAAGCATTAAGTTATAAGGTAATTAAGTAAAAGCCGATTATTTATGTAGTCGGCTTTTGTATTGTATGGCATCGCCTGTTGCGTCGCACACTTCAGCTTTTTTAATACTATCATCAAATTACCATTACCGGTTATTCTATGCTGTTCAGAAAAATCTTCCGAACTTGCATGCTTAAATTTCAACTTGTGAAAAAACTTCGTTTCATTATTTTATTTTCGGTTTTATTTTTATTACAGCAACATCTATCAGCACAAATTACTTCATGCCAATTAAGGATCAGTGTGCTTACCTGCTCACCTGCAGATGAACTATACTCAACCTTCGGCCACACCGCAATAAGAGTGATTGATTCTTCCATACATTCGGATTATGTTTTTAATTACGGAACTTTCAATTTCGACGATCCTGATTTTTATACAAAATTTGTACGTGGGAAATTAGATTATGCTTTATCCGTTGCGCCGTATAATGAGTTCATACTTGAATATATTGCAGACAAAAGAACTATTTACGAACAAGAATTAATTTTAACCTGCGAACAAAAACAAACTATTGCAAACGCATTACTCAGCAATCTTCAAGGCAAAAACAGGTATTACAAATACGATTTTTTATTTGATAATTGCACCACCCGTGTACGGGATATTATTTTTCACAACGTTCAATCTGCACAGGTAAAAAACCCTATTACGCCTACGGGCACAACTTACAGAAACATGTTGTACGAGTATCTCGATAAAGGCGGCAAACCATGGAGCAAATTAGGTATTGATATTTTGCTGGGCAGCAAAACCGATAAAGTGGTTAACATTAAACAATCTATGTTTCTTCCGGAATACTTAATGAAAGGAGTTGATAGTGCCGTAATGAAAAATAACATTCATCTTGCAAGCTATCATAAAGTGTTATTGCAGGAAACCCCACCCGATACCGCATCGTGGAAATATGCACCGTTATTGTTTAGTATTATTATATCTACCATCATCATTATATTATCTTTTATTAAAAAAAATTGGGCAACCGTTGCAACCAAAATAACAGATTCGTTTTTATTATATACAACAGGCATTGTTGGTATACTGTTGGTATTTATGTGGTTTGGTACAGACCATATTGTTTGCAGAAATAATTTCAACTTATTCTGGGCCTTACCCAGCAATTTTTTTGCAGCATTCCTTATATGGAAAAAAAGAGAAATAATGAAACGTTATTACTTAGCTGCATCCGTAATAACTGCATTATTATTAGTTACATGGTTTATCATTCCTCAACATTTAAATATTGCATTATTTCCGTTGGCATTTGCAGGATTAATCAGGTACATTAAATTATATCAGTTACAGTAATAACAATATATGCAAAAGAAATTCCAATATCAAAATAAAGAAGTTGCCTACAGTATCAGCGGCGCAGGAAAGCCGGTAATTTTAATACATGGGTTTGGAGAAGATGGCAACATTTTTAACAGTCAGCAATCTTTCTTAGAAAATCATTGTAAAATGATCATCCCCGATCTTCCCGGTTCGGGAAACTCTCCTTTCAATAAATATTTTTCGGGCATTGATGATTTTGCAGATTGTATGCATGCTTTAATAGAGAATGAATCTATTGAACAATGTGTTATGCTGGGGCACAGTATGGGTGGATACATTACTTTATCGTTTGCAGAAAAATATCCTTCCAAACTTTTTGGTTTCGGTTTTATTCACTCAACTGCTTTTGCCGATAGTGCAGAAAAAAAGGCCAACAGGCAAAAGGGTATTGAGCTGATTGAAGAATATGGCGCTTATTCTTTTTTAAAAAATACCATTCCTAATTTATTTTCCAAACATTTCAAAGAAGCATTTCCGTATAAAATTGAATCATTAATAGAACGGGGGGCAAACTTTACGAAAGAAGCATTGCAGCAATATTACAAAGCAATGATGAATAGAACAGATAAAACAAAGGTTTTAAAAAGCAACCCTTTGCCGGTATTGTTCGTAATAGGATCGGAAGATGTTGCTGCACCGTTAAGCGATTTGCAACAGCAAATACATATGCCTGTTTGTTCGTATATTCATATACTTGATGGTATAGGGCACATGAGTATGCTGGAGGCACCTGATTTATTGAATGAATATTTGGTTAAATTTATTATAGAAGATTAGCAACCATACATCTGCTTCATGAGTATTTAAGCAATGTGTAAAATGAGAATAAGAAGCAAAATTTTCTTTGGCAAACTTGTTTTAAGCACATGCTGTATACTAATAATAACTACAGCATTGGCCCAAGATCAATCATGCCCGGAAAACATTAATTTTTCGGCAGGTAGTTTAACGCACTGGAGTGCTTTTATCGGCAATTTTACCAGTAGTTCGGGTGCCAGAAGCATTACATCTTTCGATACTGTTTCGTCTTCCCCAACCGGAACAATTGGAGTAACCAGCATCAGTGAATCGGGATATGGGGTAGCAGGTATTCAGATTTCAAATACAGCCCAGACTGATGTTTTCGGCGGATTTCAAACAGTTCCCAATATCAACGGATACCAATACAGCAATTCTGTTTTATTAGGTTCAACAACAGTTTCGCCCGGTTCAAACAGAGGTTTAATAAGGGGTGTAAGTTATACTATAAATGTACCGGCAGGTTCTTCCGGCACACCTTATACTATGACGTATGCTTATGCAATGGTATTAGAAAACGGAAGCCATGCTTCCAATCAACAACCCTTGGCAAAAGCTACTTTAACTACAAAAGACGGGATTATTACCTGTGCATCTCCTTCCTATTATTTGCCTACAATAAGTTCTTCGGCAGGTAATGTATTAGATGTAAACGCTGCTGCAAAGCAAGGGTTTAAATTAAGCCCAATTCCTTCTCCCAATAATGTGGGGTCCGGTAATCAATCACCTTATAGAGTTTGGTATAAAGCATGGACAGAAGTGACTTTCGATTTATCTCCTTACAGAGGTCAACAAGTAATATTAACATTTGAAGCGGATAACTGTATTCCCGGCGGGCATTTTGCTTATGCTTATTTTGCTTTGAGAAACGATTGTAACGGATTAGAAATAAGTGGGCCAACATCGGCCTGTACCAACGGAACAATTACCTACTCTATACCTTCATTGGCTGATGCTACTTACAGTTGGACTTATCCTGCTGGATGGAACGTTATTTTAGATTCTGCCAATATATTACAACTAATTCCCGGAAGCCAGAGCGGAACAATTACAGCGAATGAAAAAAACAGTTGTGCAGATTTAAGTGCAACACTAAATGTTGTTACAACACAACCAACAGTTGCAGGCCAGGTTTCGGGTAATAATAGTGTGTGTACCGATAACAATACAAGTACACTTACACTAAATAACAATATTGGCAATGTATTAAACTGGCTTTCTTCGACCGATGGAATTAACTGGACAAGTATTGCAAATACAAATGCTTCTCTTATTGCAAAAGATTTAACAGCAACAACAATATTTAAAGCATTGGTTCAAAACGGAGCTTCGTGCAGCATAGACTCGAGTTCAAGTGCTGTTATAGATGTAAGCCCTAAAACTAAAGGAGGTAGTTTAAGTCCGCAAATACTAAATATTTGTAAAGGGCAAAATAAAGGTGCTTATTTAACTTTATCCGGTTATGTTGGAAGCATTTTAAATTGGCAATCATCTCCCGACTCTGTCAACTGGAATAACTTTAATCCTGCTAAAACAGATTCTGTTTTCAGTATTACAAATATTAATACGCCAACAACATTCAGAAGTATTGTTAAAAGTGGTGTTTGTCCTGCAGATACAAGCGGGTTGGCACAAGTAAATATGTATAATGCGGTTTTCCCTCAGGCAACATTAAATCCGGCTGATGTTTATTTATGTTTTGGAGAAAAAGGAACATTAAAAGCAGATGTATCGATTGGTACAAACTATTCATGGTTGAATTCAAATTCACTGTACGATCCATCCAGCAGAACTATCACTTCAACTCCATATACCATTTCCGCACAAGTGGCACCATCAAAATCAACATCCTATATTTTATCATTACAAAATGCAGACTGCCCTAATTTATGGATTGATACATTTAAGGTAACCGTTTTTCCACCATTGCTTATCAGTGCCGGACAGGATACTTTTATTACGGCAAATCAACCGTTGCAATTGTTTACATCCACATCCGACAGTGGCGGATTATCTTATATATGGACACCAAGTTACGGATTAAATGATCCTGCAATTTATAACCCTATCAGCACTATCGGTACAGAGTTAGACTCTATTACCTATACGGTAACCGCAACAACGGCATTTGGTTGTTATGGTTCTGCCAGTAAAAAAATAAAAATATTTAAAACAGGACCTGAGATCTTTGTACCCTCTGCTTTTACACCTAATTATGACGGGTTGAATGATATACTAAAACCGATACCTGTAGGAATTGCAACTTTTAATTATTTCAGGATATATAACAGATGGGGGCAATTAGTATATAATACCAGCGACTTTAGCAAAGGCTGGGATGGAACGTTTAATGGTGTGCAGCAAGCCAGTGGTACATTTGTTTATACTGCAGAAGGAACCGATTATAAAGGCAATAAAATTTTCAGGAAGGGTACAGTTGTTTTAATAAGGTAAACATTATTCATTTCACAAATCTGTTATTTTATTAAAATAAAAATAGCCCGTAGCAAACTGTTTTTTATTTTCACATAAAATTATTTTTTTTCTGCTTATCGAATAATGAAAAAAATTTTCTTTTTACTGATTTTTTTATCTTGTGTTTCTAAAATATTTGCAACGCATATTGCCGGCGGGGAATTGTTTTACGAGTATGTTGGAACAGGAACAGTTGCCAATACAGAACGTTATAAAATAACCATGCGGCTTTTCAGGGAATGCAACCCCCCTAATCCTACCACCACCGCTCAACTAAATGGAGAAATTGTTATCATCGGAATTTATTCAACAGCAACACTCACATTACAAAACCAGATACAGTTAACTCAACAATTTGTTTCAGACCCGCCAAGCATTCAAAATACACCAGGCATTAACCCATGCTTAACAGGTAATCCTGTGGCCTGTTATCAAATAGGAACATATTCTGCAACAATAGATTTACCCATAACAACAAGTGGTTACACACTTTCGTGGATAAGATATACGAGAACTTCGCTTGCAAATGCTTTTAGTTCGCCTACAACAACAGGTGCTACTTTTGTTACTCAAATTCCGGGAAGCAGCCAATTAAACGGAGGGCATAATTCAAGTCCGCAATTTGCCATTAAAGACACATCCATCATCTGTAACCAATCAAATTTTATAATTGATTTTAGCGCTACCGATACAGATAATGATTCGTTAGTATATAAATTTAAACCTGCTTATGATGGTGCAAGCGGAATAAATCCTTTGGCTAATCCGGACCCTCCTCCTCCTGCAACTTTAGGTTTAATAGAAATGAGTTATTTAAACGGATATACCGGTTATTCTCCATTGGGCGCAAGCGTTAGCATTAATTCTAAAACAGGTATCATTAGTGGCAAAGCCCCAACAACAGGCAAATATGTTGTTTGTGTTGTGGTGGAAGAATGGAGAAACGGTGTATTGCTAAACAGCCATAGAAAAGATTTCATGTTAACCATTGCAGATTGTTCTTTAACTGCAGCTGCACTTAAACCTACCTATATTACCTGCAATGGATTTACTTTAAATTTTCAAAACGAATCATCGTCATCCAGTGTAACCGGCTATTACTGGAAATTCGGAGACATCAACAATTCATTAAAAGATACTTCCACATTACCTACACCAACATATACTTTTAAAGATACCGGCACTTTTACCATGCAATTAAAAGTTACTTCTACAAGAGGTTGCGCCGATTCTGCAAATGCTACAGTAAAAGTATATCCCGGATTTGAACCGGGCTTTACAACAAGCGGAAGTTGTTTTCTTAATCCGTATCAGTTTACAAATACTACTGTTACAAAGTATGGTGTGATTGATAGCACATTCTGGACATTCTCCACTAACTCATCCGATACTTCATCTCAAACAAATCCGCAATTTAAATATACAGTTGCAGGCAAATACCCTGTTTCGTTATACGTTTCCAATTCCAAAGGGTGCAGTGGAACAATAAATGACACTTTAAATGTTGTAGACAAACCTCAAATTCTTTTGCCCTTTAAAGATACTTTAATCTGCAGCATAGATTCTTTGCCTGTACATGTTCAATATAGCGGCGGAACAGTAAGCTGGTGGCCCAACTACAGAATATCGGCACTAAACAATTCCAATATAATTATATATCCGCAGGATAGTACGAAATACTATGTAACCGTAAGTAATAACGGCTGCATTAATACCGATTCTGTTTCTGTAAATGTATTGAAATATATTTCTGTTGATGCAGGTGCAGATACTGCTATTTGCAAAACGGACAGCATTAAACTACGCCCAACAAGTTATGCTTTAAGTTACAGATGGGTAGCGTCAACAGGTGAAGTTATAGCCAATGTAAAATATCCGGATGTGCAACCGTTGGCCAGCACCATATATTATGTTACTGCAAATTTGGGAAAATGTCAGGCACACGATTCTGTTTTAGTGCAGGTATTTCCTTATCCGCAGGCAAAAGCCTTTCCCGATACGACTATTTGCTATGGAGACAGGATTCAATTACAAGGCAATATTATTGGCAATACTTTTTTATGGACTACCAATAATAACACATCGCAAACATTATTAAACAGAACATATTTGAATCCTATTGCAGCACCAAAAACAACAACTCAATATATTCTTACGGCAAATAATGCCAGCGGTTGTTTAAAACCAGTAAACGATACAATTACCATTGAGGTAATACCTTCTTTTTCTGTTGATGCAGGAAGAGATACCAGCGTAAGCGTTAACGAACCTGTTCAATTATTTGCAAATGTAACCGACTCTGCAGGATTATCTTTTTTATGGACGCCGTTTGCCGGATTGGATAATCCGACCTTAAAAAATCCAACAGCCACTTTAAATGCAGCAACAGATTCTATTGTATATACCGTAAAGGCATTTAATGCAATTGGTTGTTTTGCAGAAGACGATATTAAAATAAAAATATTTAAAACTACTCCTGAAATTTTTATACCATCTGCCTTTACACCAAACGGCGATGGTACCAATGATATTTTAAAACCTTTGATTGTAGGCATTACGCAATTCAATTATTTTAGAATTTACAACCGCTGGGGGCAATTGGTTTTTAGTACCGCCAACCCCAATTCAGGATGGGATGGAACAACAAAAGGAACACAACAAGCAAGCGGCACATTTGTGTATGTAGCAGAAGGTATAGATTATAAAGGCAACAGAATTTTCAGAAAGGGTACGGTTGTTTTAATAAGATAAATGCAATGAATTAAATTACAGCAGAAATAGTTATTTTGTATGAATAAAATAATCTTTATAACCGGTGCTACATCCGGTTTTGGAAAAGCAATAGCAGAAAAATTTGCAGCCAATCATTGGAATGTTATTATTACCGGCAGAAGAAAAGAGCGTTTGGAGCTCATCGCAGCTGATCTTAAAAAATCATTCAACATTAATACTCTTACATTGGCATTTGATGTACAAGACAAAGATGCCGTGTTTACAGCAATTAATAGTTTACCTGAGGAATGGAAACAAATTGATGTGCTGGTAAACAATGCCGGTTTGGCTTTGGGAAGAGATAGTTTTGAGAATGCAGATTTAAACGACTGGGAAACCATGTTGGATACAAATGTAAAAGGCATGATGTATGTTACCAGAGCGGTATTACCCTATATGATTGAAAAAAAAGGCGGTCATATTATTAACCTTGGTTCCATTGCTGCAAAAGAAGTATATCAGTTAGGTAATGGCTATTGCAGCAGTAAACATGCTGTTGATGCGTTGAGTAAAAGTATGCGAATTGATTTGCTGCATCATAAAATAAAAGTTACGGCCATACATCCCGGAGCCGCAGAAACAGAATTTTCTATTGTTCGTTTTAAAGGCGACGAAAGTAAGGCTGCTGCAGTTTACAAGGGTTTTACGCCTTTATATGCCAATGATATTGCGGATACTATTTTTTATTGCGCTACATTGCCGCAGCATGTTTGCATTAACGAATTAATTATTATGCCAACAGCACAAGCCAATGCCAATTTATTTTACAAAGAATAATTCTAAGAGTGGGGTACGGTATAAATACAAAATATTTTTCATTAAAAAGATATTATATTTTAAAAGCCGGCCGGCTTTGTTCTTTATTTTTTGTTGATGCTATAAAAACGGAACGATGAACCGAGCGTGGCAACAGGTGATGCCATTACTACAATAAGTCTGTAACAAAAATATTATTATCAGGTTTATTTGATTTTTTTATTGGGCAAGCGATATACGAACCTGCACTCCAGCTTTTGTAATGATAGTTGGAGATGATGTTGAAATATATGGTGTTGACCTTTTTTGGTCGAAATAAAATTTAAGGCTGATTCTGTTATTCAAAATATAATCAATTGTAGGTTGAATGGTAACCAATTTTTGGCCTCCTGTTGCATAGGCATTACTTTGGTCTAATTTGCTGTTGGTTGTAAGATCGTCTCTCGTTGAAAGGTCTAGCTTAAAAGTAACATCGTTCTTTAATTTTTTTTCATTCATAAACGGTAACTTAAAAGGCAATCTCATACCACGTATTTTATAACCGAACCCGAACGTCCACTCTGTACTGTTGGTTTCACTCAACTGATAATCTACCAAACTTAAACTCATTTGCCTTACCTTTTTGTACTCAAACTTTAAATTTAATTGCTTATTGGTGGTTACATTAATACCGATTAGCGGAGAGAATTGTTCTTGGATGGTAATATTTGGAACAAGGAAGAAGGGAACAAAATTTCCGCTAACAGTATCTATAAAACCAGGCATGCCACGGTGGGACGGGTCTGCATAATTTAAGGCACTGGTATAATTGTTCATACTTAACGTGCCAGAGTAAGCATGCGTTATGGTAATGGCAGAAAATACAGATGCCAGCGACGGAATACGGGTTAGTCCGGTATAACTTACCCGCCAGTTTGGTTTTGGCAGAATACCAATGAACGGATTAGATTTTATATTGCCATTGCTCTCTTTAATTAATCCGATTGTATAGGGGCTTTTTTTGGTGTATGCCGCCAGAAAAGCCGGTATTAAAACATTTTGAGAATACCGCCCGTAACCTGTTGCAAAACCATCTGTTGTATTGGTTCCTGCCCAATAAGGGTTTTGCTCTGCCACACGTTTAGATATAATGCCTCTGTTATCTTCAAACTCACGGAATGTTTTTGTTAGTTCACTCGGATTCCTTTTGCCAAACATTCCGTTTAAGGCAATATAAGAAACGCTGAAACCACCACTGGCATAAGGGCTTAAATGCTGTTGTGTAGAGCCCGTGTTGGTAGAATCTTTAAATAACTCTGTATATTCTTTTGTAAAAGATTTATCTAAACTTAAATCAATTCTTAATTCACGGATGGGTTCTATCTGGGCAGTTATATTAAAATGCTGTTCGAAATTTTGACGGTATAAAGTATTAAACGTACTGTCTTTTGTAATCAATCCTTTTGCTGCTTTTTGATTGAGCCAGTTGGTGTCGGGCTGTCTTCCAAAAACATAATCCATTCCTGGTTGCATACTCTTCCAGTTTTGCCCTAATATTTGTGTACTATCCATATAGCCCGGAATGCGGCTATGATAGTTTTCAGAGTAACCCAAACTTACATGTTTTACCATGGTTAACAACCCGATACCTGTTTTTACAATTGGATTTATTTCTATCTGCTGATTTTGATTTTGTAACCGTTGTGCCAATCGTAAATCTCTTTTCTGCTGGCGCCATTTACTTAACGCATCGCGTTTCTTTTTACCCGTTAATTTATGCCCTTTTGCATCTGTTAACACTTCTTGCCTTGTTGGAATAATTGTACCTAAAATATTGGCATTAGCCGCATTTAGCTTTTGGGTACTTGCATTATTTTTAATTGCAGTGTTTTTAGGAGCTACATCCATTGACCGCAACCATTTGGATTTATAATACAGTCTCGACAAATCGAAATCCGTATTAAAATTATTTTCCTGTCCATTTTCAATGGTATTGCCCAAACCAATTGCCAATAAACTTCCGGCAATCCAATCGTAATTGGTGCCATAACTGTATCGTCCGGAAATCCAATCTGTTAAAGGAAATTTATTAAACGGAATGGTGTATGAAAATACGGCACGTTGCTGATACATTGTATTTCGGCCACCCTTTATAAAATTTTTCCAAACACTATCTTTTTTTTCTTTGGTGTCTATTGCACCATAAGGCTCGTCTACAACTGCATTGTTGGTAGCCGAAAAATCGAAATTAAGTGAACGGGATAAATCCCATCGAACATTATAATATCTGTCAAAACGAAAATATTTATCGTAAGTGGTATCTACCGTTGTTACTTTACTAAATGTAAGATCTGTATTTACAATTTTTGGTGTGTATTGCCCAAACTGCCGGTTAATATCTGTTCTAAAACTTAATAAAGATGGTTTTAAATTAAAGTTGAAATCGCGTAACCATGTTAACCAGTTGCTTTTATTTTTAATAGCCGTTTTAAACGGTTGTTTATAATTAGTCGGGTTATTGTATGTATACCCTAAATTACCACGCCACTTGGTTAAGATATTATTTTGAATAGTTGGACTTGATTGCGTTGTTTGTGTATAAGAATAACTTACGTCAAAATTACTAAGCTTAAATAGATTAGGTTTGCCTTTTGGCATAATATGAACATTGGTAAAGTTTAGTGTTTTAATGGTAGTTTGATCCATTGCTGCACTACGAATAGAATCCCTGATGTGTTTGGTTGCAGCAGAACTTAATTTTTGTTTGATTGTTACGTCTAAATCATACGGATCGTATTGAGGCAAAATTACCGTTCTGTTAATACTTGCATAAACAGGTATAGATATTCTTGCATTCTTAGGCAATAACTTTCCTGCTTCGATAGACATAGATGCATCAAATTGAAATAAATTATCACGGGACCTGTCATTAATATGCGATTCCAAAGTTCCCCATCCGGCAGTATGCGTATTTACAGAAACAGATACTTTTCCCAAATCGGCTAAGGTAACATCTACTCTTCCTGTTGCAGCGTAAGCACCAGTTTCGTTTATTTCGGATAAACGCAATTCATCCAACCATACTTCTGCATTAAGTGGTGCACTGTTATTATCTTTTGCATTTTCTACAGCAAATAAAATACCTGTAACCTGCCCCAAATTGGGGTTTCCCATAATACTAAAGATTTTGTTGCCGGAAACCTGCCGGTAAATATTGGTGATGGATGCACCAACATTATTACGTTTCAATTTAAGATTAATCAAATCCTGCAAAGCAACATCCAGATTATTAAGCGTTGGCCAAACAATAGTATCCTGAGCAGTTGTATATTTTCCTGCAGGCGTAATGTAAAGCGGAATTTTTACTTCGTAATAATTGTTTAAAAAATCCTGACCTATCCTCATTACCAAATTCAATTCCTTATCCTTAACAGGCGTAAGGTTAACCACACTTTCTGCATGCGCAAACATGGATAATTTGCCATAATTACGTAAATCGAAATTTACTGTTTTAATTACAGACCTTGCATCACCATCGGCAAGATTAGTAACTTGTAAGCTAAGCGATTGTTCGTTTAATAAAATGTTTACACCGTTATTGCTTAACTGTTGCACACGTTCAATTCCCGGAGGGATTAAATAGTTAACCGGCGTACGTCCGCTGTTTTGCTCAAGATTAACGGCAGTTACATTAAATCCTGTGTTTGACGAATTGATTGGCGTATAAGAACCTGTTGTATCCAAAACATAATTAAATTGCCGCCAAGAATCTCTTACTAAATTTAAAGATGCAAAACGCATTGTAACAGAATCATCGAAGCCGGTAAGATATGTTCTGATAAAACGAATAGATTTAAAGTCGGGGATATTTCCTATTTTTCTTGTATAAGAATTTAAAGGTATTCTGAACAGATACCAGTTTTCTGTTCCTTTTGTTCCATTGGCATAAGTTACATTTACAACTTGTTTTTGTGCGATGTATGGATTAGAACCCACATCCATTCCCGGTTTTAAGTTAATCTCGTATTCGAAATACTGTTCTGTTTGATTGAGTGTATTATCATGATTCAAATCTTCATTATCAGGATACATGGTTGCTGCCGGAGACAAAGTATTGTTGCCCGAAACCACAGGCGAATTGCCTTCTGTTCCATTATAATTTTTATACCTGCCTAAAATTCCTGTTCCCGCTGCATCGAAATTAGAATTGCGGTACCATACATAATCATCTGCCGAAGGGTCTGTAATTGCCTTTTGATAAGCAGTTGAATTTGTACCGAAATTAGTTGACAATGCTGTAAGATAATCCTGATGTTTTACTCTTTCACTATCTAAGTTCATACCATCCAAACCAACATCCTGATAAGGCCTGTCCTCGGCATTGTTACTAAATGCATTGGTGGTTTGAATAGGGTTTAATGGCATTCTTCCCCAATTACTTGTATCTACTGCTGCAGGCGAGTTTGGTGTAGTTAACCCGTTTTCGTAAAAACGTTTTCCGTCACGTAAAATATCTTCGCTTACATCACCTAAATTAATTCTCAGTTTACCACCTGTGCTGTTTGGATTTTTAATAAAAGGATCCTGCACTAAAAATTCTAAATAAACAATATTATTTGTTTCAAAATCTGTTTGATCTATGCTACGCATTAAACCGCCCCAACGATTTTTTGGGTTCTTTAATTTCCCATTGGCATCAATTTGCGATGGGTTGCTTTCAAAATTATACGGGCCTTTATCTGTTGGATAATAAGACAAATCAAAAGTTACAGTTTGAGTATTGGTAATGTTGGTGGTTTGCTGCGGATATAATTCATTAGTATAAACCATCCTCACTCTCGGATCACTTAGCTCTGTAATGTTTTGCTTCAACGGATTATTGGACGAATTTTTATCCTGCAAATTAGGTTCAATATTATACCATGCAAGTTTTGCCCTGTTTTTACCGTAAGTAAGATCGTTATCTAATGATGCTTCGGGAAATTCTGTTGTGCCTTGTGGTGTTGATGCTAAAGCCCATGATACCAAAGGAAAACGTAAATCAATATTGCTGGTGGTACCTTCAAAATCATCTACATAAATTAAACCGCCCGAGCCTGTTCCTATTTGTGGCGGATGGCCCGGTTTAAAATAAGCAGCCTCTCCGTAAGCATTAATAAAAGATTTTGCATGAGTGGAGTAAAATGGCAACTTATTCAATGCCCTTGTTAATCCCTGCCACTCTGATTTATAACTAAAGTCTACACCAAACATTGAATTGCGTATCGGGTCTTCGCCATACGACATTTTTGTAAAAAACGGTCTTTCATTTAGTCTTTCAATTGTGGCACCAATTGCTAATTTTTTATTGGCTGCATAATCTAACCTCAAGCCCATAAAACCACGCTGTTGCATTCCTACACCTGCATTATTTTCGTACGAGACATTTACTGCAACACCTGAATTAATAATTGCCTGATTAATAATTTTTACAGTTCCCAAATTGTAATCAATAGTATAATCGGTGCCTTCCTGCAAAATCTGGCTGCCTGCCGTAACTTTTACAGAACCTTGCGGCACGTTTACTGCATTTAAATAAATTTCGGAACTGCTGCTTCCTTTTGCCGTACCCTGCATAGAAAAGCGGTCTAAATTGGCATAAGTTTGTGCAATTGCCTTAATAGAATCGTACAGCTGCTGATAGACATATTTTTGTTTGATGCTCTGCGATTGCCCGGCAAAAGCCAGTGCATCCAGATCGCTACCAAAGGGTTCTAAAACAGGAAAGATAATTTTACCGTATTGCGATACAATAGTATAACCTTCAACATAATCAAAAACACCATCAGGCTGCGGATCGTTTCTGCTGTTTAATCTATCTAACTTTAAAATAGACAACAAGGTTTTTCCATTAGCAGTTGGCGAAGCTTCCGGTAAATACACATTATTGCCGCCACTCGGCTGCTGATATAAAAGATTTAATTTAAACCCATCTTTTGTAATACCGCTCATGTTAAGAGAGTATACATTTTTCATCATCAATTTCCAGATAGGCAAATTAATTCTGGCAGATGTTGCTTTTAATAATTTCAAGAATAAAACCTTTTGTACGCCTTGTGTTGAATCTAAGCCAACATCCTGCGAAAATTCACCTACCTGGTATACTTTGCCATTATAAGTATACTGGTATGCAATAGCTAAAACATCGTCTGGCTGCAATTGTGCATTAATAGAAACAAAACCTATTTGAGGATTGAAATAATACTCTGATGATGATAATTTTCTTGCATATACTTTTTCATAATCATCCACCGCATTTAATCCTCTGCTTTGTAAAACGCCTGAAACCAAAGATGGGTTTCTGGCCGATGCATTATTAATTAAAGAACTGTATACATTGTTAGAACCATTATCCGGTTGCGGGTTACTTTTTAAAGAACTGATATTTGTATTATACGGTTGATTTTCGCCCAAGTCTGCCAATCCAACAATATACCGTGCATCTGTTGTTGCCCCGGTTTTATTGGTTACCCAAACTTCCACACGTTGAATTTGCACCAAGCTGTTTACAACAGGCAGGTTACTCATTGCCTTATTATAATTATTTCTGAAATATTGTGCCAGTAAAAAGTTCCTGTTCTCATCATAATCATCCAGCTTTTTCTGAAAGCTGTTTACCGCAGCACCTCCTTGTAGTTTTTGCGTTTGTGTTTGCGAATTCTGATTGGCAATAACACCTGTTACGGTTAATTTTCCAAATTGTAATTGTGCTTTTACCCCGAATAAATTTTGTGCACTCGAAATCAATGTTCCTTTTGATTGAAAAGAAATATTGCCGGCTTCAATGCTTCTTATAATTTCATCATCCATCCCTTTATAATCCAATTTCATCTTGTTGAGATAATCGAAATTGGCAAGTGTATTGTAATTGAACGGCAGTTTAAGTTTATCGCCAATAGTTGCATTTACATTCAGGTTAGTATTCATATTAAAATCGAAACCACCTGTTTTTCTTGCATTTTCTGCTAAAGTTGGGTTTAAAGTATTTTGCCCCTGGTACCCCATAGCAATATCAACATAACCTTGCGGCTTAATATCAATCTTTAACGGGTTTGCTCCATTTTTAGAAATTACATTGTTTACACCGAAAATTCTATCAAACAAAGATGTGTATACGTTAGGTTTAGGCCGTTGTGTTTTTTTATTTAGTGCAGTTAAAGCATCGGCTCTTTGCTTAAAATATTCCGATTCATCTCTTTTTGTTTTCAGGGCATAATATTCTTCAAAAGTTAAAGCAGTTGGTTTGCGATATAAAGTATTGCCAATTTTTTCTCTGATATAATATTGGTTGGTTGCAGGATCGTACTCAATATTCTGTTTAATGATGGAAGTATCTGATAAATCAAAAGGATTTTTGTTGCCTGTTGTAAAACGGTCAGACCTTCTGTCGCTGATAGGGAAACGCAAAGAATCTTTAGCGGACTGGGCAAATAAATTCCCACCCGGAGCCATTATAACCACAGCCGCAAATAATGCAGTTAGTACAATAATTTTTCGCTTCAAAAAAAAGAAACTTGATTAAGTAGACATCTTTACGATAAGCTACAAGTTTTTAAGTGACATTTTTACGATATTTTCTAACGTAAAACCGGGGTTTGATAGTATAATTTTTTTAACAGTATTTTCTGCTGCAGCTCTGTTAATTCCTAAAGCTATTAAAGCGTTTACAGCATCGGCCTCATTCTTATCTTCTTCATTGGTTAAAACCGATGGCATTTCCAAAGATTGTTTACCCAATTTATCTCTTAACTCAACTACTAATCTTTCCGCCGTTTTTTTACCAATACCTTTAACTGTTGATAACAATTTAGTATTACCCTGAATAATAGCCCGTGATAATTCATCCGGCTTCATTCCAGACAACATCATTCTGGCTGTTGCTGCACCGATTCCGCTAACACTTATTAATTGTAAAAACAATTCCTTCTCCGCCATTTCGGCAAAACCAAAAAGAGTTTGTGCATTTTCGGTAATATGCAAATATGTGTATAGTTGGCCACTTTCTTTATTTGCTATAACAGAATATGTATTTAAGCTTATCTGCAAATCGTACCCAATGCCATTTACATCCACCACTACATGAGCCGGTGTTTTATAAGTAAATTGTCCACGTACGAAAGCGATCATAGTTTTCAAAAATAGGGCATTCAATTCAATTTACACATGTTTTACTTGCATCAATCAAGGTCTTTAAATTTTACAGGCGGTTATAAAGGAAGATTTTAGATATTTGTGGCCGATTTTAAATTAATTACGAGTAAATCATGACTAAAATAAGAGCAGCAATTACCGCAGTGGGTGGATATGTTCCGGAAACAAAACTTACCAATGCTGATTTAGAAAAAATGGTAGAAACCAACGACGAATGGATAAGAACCAGAACAGGAATTTCTGAACGAAGAATTTTAAAAGAACCGGGCAAAGCTACCAGCGACTTGGCTGCTCCGGCTATTGAAGATCTGCTTAAAAAAAGAAATATTGATGCCAAAGAAATTGATTGCATTATTTGTGCTACGGTAACACCCGATATGATGTTTCCTTCCACGGCAAACCTTATCAGTCATAAAATAGGCGCAAGCAATGCGTTTAGTTTCGATTTAATTGCTGCCTGTAGCGGATTTTTATTTGCATTGTCTACCGGTGCAGCTTTCATTGAAAGCGGGCGCTATAAAAAAGTAATTGTAGTAGGAGCAGATAAAATGAGCAGTATTGTAGATTATACAGATAGAACAACTTGTATTCTTTTTGGTGATGGTGCCGGCGCGGTTTTATTAGAACCAAGTGCAAATGAAAATGGGATTATTGACAGCATTTTAAAAACCGATGGCATTGGTAAAGATTATTTAAACATGAAAGCCGGCGGTTCTTTAAATCCTGCAAGTGTAGAAACAGTATTAGCAAAACAACATTATATTTTTCAAGACGGACAACCGGTATTTAAGTTTGCCGTAAAAGGCATGGCCGATGTTAGTGCAGAATTATTGGAAAAAAACCATTTAACCGGAGATGATATTGCCTGGTTGGTGCCGCACCAAGCGAATTTAAGAATTATTGATGCCACTGCTAACAGAATGGGATTATCAAAAGATAAAGTGATGATCAACATTCAACGTTACGGAAACACAACCGCAGCAACCATTCCATTGTGTTTGTGGGATTGGGAAAAGCAATTGCACAAAGGCGATAATATTGTTTTAGCAGCATTTGGCGGTGGTTTTACATGGGGTGCAACCTGGCTTAAATGGGCTTACGATACAAAATAATCAATTG
>Ga0318568_10000130_pt1 | contig 27267 bp, 22 predicted proteins | sample GRESIP088b5f21_FD_203690 | JGI IMG/M metagenome (GOLD analysis project Ga0318568, IMG submission 203690) | Tropical soil microbial communities from Luquillo Experimental Forest, Puerto Rico - GRE.SIPMG.088b5f21 | ecosystem: Environmental > Terrestrial > Soil > Tropical forest > Bulk soil...
AATTGAATTATTTAATCCCTTAATTGATAGATTATGATCACCACAACAAAGCAATTGCTGGTTATCTCTTCTGCTGCATTATTGCTTTCTGCAAGCGCCTGTAAGCCAAAAAATGCCGCTACTGCCGTAAGCGCCGACGCTGCTTCGAAGGCGTATGTGGCACCCGGAAAATACGATGAGTTTTACAACTTCGTTTCCGGAGGTTTCTCGGGCCAGTTGAGCGTTTATGGTTTACCAAGCGGACGCTTACTTCGTGTTATTCCCGTGTTTTCAGTTGACCCTGAAAAAGGATGGGGCTACAGCGAAGAAACCAAGCCAATGCTCAACACTACTCATGGAAACGTTCCATGGGATGACCTTCACCACGTGGAAATGTCTCAAACCAATGGTGAAATTGATGGTCGCTGGGTTTTTGTAAACGCTAACAACACTCCGCGTGTTGCCAGGGTTGATCTTAAGACCTTCCGCACCGCAGAAATTATTGAATTGCCAAACAGCGCCGGTAACCACTCTTCTCCTTTCATTACTGAAAATACAGAGTACGTAATTGCCGGTACACGTTTTAGTATTCCTCCGGATGACGCAAACGGTGACGTGCCTATCAACACTTATAAAAAGAATTTCAAAGGCTATATCAGTTTCATAAGTGTTGATAAAACAAGCGGTAAATTGGATATCGCATTCCAGCTCGAATGTCCTGCTATTGACTTTGACCTGAGTCACACAGGTAAAGGTCCATCCAGCGGATGGTTCTTCTTCTCCTGCTATAACACAGAGCAAGCTAATACGTTACTTGAAGTAAACGCTTCTCAACGTGATAAGGATTTTATCATGGCGGTAAACTGGAAAAAAGCTGAGGAATATTTGAAAGCCGGTAAAGGCAGAAAGGTGGCTGCGAAATACATTCACAACACGTATGACGAAAAAACCCACACTTCAAATTCTGAGTTGAAAACCGGTGTAACTGTTTTAAGTGCAAAAGAGCTTAAAGACATTTGCTACTTCATTCCATGTCCAAAATCTCCGCACGGTTGCGATGTGGATCCTACGGGTGAATACATTGTTGGTAGCGGTAAACTTGCTGCGTTGATCCCTGTATTCAGCTTTAGCAAAATTCAGAGCGCGATCGCGGCTAAACAATTTGATGGCGAATACGATGGTATTCCAGTTATCAAATACGATGCTGCTTTGTATGGTGAAGTTCAAAAACCAGGTCTTGGACCTTTGCACACAGAATTTGATGGTAAAGGAAATGCGATCACTTCAATGTTCGTTTCTTCTGAACTTGTTAAATGGAACATCAAAGATCTGAAAGTACTTGACCGCGTTCCTACTTACTATTCTGTTGGTCACCTTTGCATACCAGGCGGTGATACTAAAAAACCAAACGCCAAATATGTAATTGCGTACAACAAAATTACAAAGGACCGTTATCTCCCTACGGGCCCAGAATTAGCTCAAAGTGCGCAGCTTTATGATATCACAGGCGACAAAATGCAACTGATACTTGACTACCCAACTATTGGAGAGCCACACTATGCACAAGCTGTTTCTGCAGATTTGATAAAAGGAAATTCTGTTAAATTCTTCAAGATCGAAGAAAACGCAAATCCTTATGCAACGAAAGGCGAAAGCAATACCAAAGTTGTTAGAGAAGGCAACAAAGTACATGTTTACATGACTTGTATCCGCTCGCATTTTACACCGGATAATATTGAAGGTATTAAAATGGGTGACGAAGTATATTTCCATGTTACCAACCTTGAGCAAGACTGGGATATTCCGCACGGTTTTGCTGTAAAAGGTGCGAATAATGCAGAATTGCTGATTATGCCGGGTGAAACACAAACACTGAAATGGATTCCTGAAAAACCAGGTATGTGGCCATTCTATTGCACAGACTTCTGTAGTGCGCTGCACCAGGAAATGCAAGGCTATGTGAGAGTTTCTCCAGCTGGAAGTAATGTTGCGCTTATGTACAGCACAGGTAAGAATTTACCTCCTGCTGATAGCACCAGCACTTCCGCGAAATAGATCCAATAGGATTTAGGAATTAGAAATTAGGAATTAGAAGGGTTTCGTTAAACAAAAAACTTTGTATTAGCGAGGTTTGTACCGGAACAATTCAGTTTCAATTGTGCACTACGATTCTTAATCTCTAATTCCTAACTCCTAATTCCTAATTTCTAATTCCTATTAGCTATGAACAACGTAAAAAGCTGGGTAAGAATATTACTTGCCTTGTGTACTGTTGGGCTTGTTATTTCACTGTTTGTTCCTATGTGGAGCATCGATTTAAATGCACCACAATATCCCGAAGGATTAACACTATTAATTTATCCCGGTAAACTTGCAGGTGAGGTTGATATCATCAATGGTCTTAACCATTACATTGGTATGAAAACATTGCATGCAAATGATTTTTTTGAATTTACTATACTGCCTTACATTCTTGGTGCTTTTGCTGCTTTGTATCTGATCGCAGCAATCGCAGGTAAAAGAAAACTTCTTTACATAGTTTCCGGACTGTTCCTTGCTTTTTGTTTGATCGCAATGATCGATTTCTGGAGATGGGAGTACAACTACGGTCACGATCTTAATCCGGATGCAGCAATTAAAGTTCCGGGAATGGCTTATCAGCCGCCACTGTTAGGGTATAAACAGCTGTTAAATTTTGCTGCTTATTCTCTGCCATCTACAGGTGGATTGATAGTTTTCATCGTGGCACTTATTTCTGTTTTCGTATGTTACATTGAGATGAGGCAGGCCCGTATCAATGCAAGAAAACTTGCGAAGCCCCTAACCCTGATCCTTTTAGCATGCAGCGTATTCATGACTTCATGTTCTACTAATCCAACACCTATAGCAGCTGGAACTGATCAGTGCAGTAGTTGTAAAATGACCATCAGCGATCCAAAATTTTCATCAGAGATCATTTCAAAAAAAGGAAAGATCTTCAAGTTTGACGACGCGCATTGCTTGCTCACTTTTCTCAACGACAAGCAAATAGCGGAAGCAGATGTGAAAGCGTATTATTTTACGAACTTTGACAACACGAGCGAATTATTGCCTCTCGAAAAAGCCATCTTTTACAAAAGTGAAGATTTCAAAACGCCAATGGGCGGTAACGTAGCGGCATTTGCTACTGAAAGTGCTGTACAAAAAATACAGGAAAGCTTTAAAGGCACAAAATTGCAATGGGCCGAAATTGCAAATGCTTCACATCACTAAGCGGAGAAATTTCCATTCATGAAATGATTCCATCTGGCCCAAAATAAAATTAAGAATAACGGATGAGACCATACTTTCTGATATTGTTTTTTTTGTACTCACTTCAGGGAATGTGCAGCGTTATACATGTGGGAAAAAATGAAAGAGTAAAGACAATTAAGGAAGGTATTTCGCAGGCAAAGGAACTTGATACTGTTTTAGTTCATGGAGGTTATTACAAAGAGGGAAACATTTTTATCTCAAAGAAAATAGTGTTGAAAGGCATTGACCTTCCAATACTTGATGGACAGAATAAATTCCAGATAATTTCCGTGAAGGCAAATGGTGTTGTAATAGATGGTTTTAAAATTGTTCACTCCGGCACTTCAAGCCTTGAAGATATTGCGGGCATTAAGTTGTATGACGTTCGCGATGCCGTGGTACAAAACAATGTGTTCGACGATACCTTCTTTGGTATATACACCCAACGCGGCACCAACTGCCTTATTCAGAATAATGTGCTGACCTCCGCCAGGAAACAAGAGCAGGCAAGTGGCAACGGCATCCACTGTTGGAAAAGTGATAGTATGCGCATTATCAACAATACTATCAAAGGGCATCGCGACGGGATTTATTTTGAATTTGTAACGAACTCCGTTATCTGGCGCAATGTGTCTACCAGTAATCTGCGGTATGGTTTGCATTTTATGTTCTCCAACCATGATAGCTATATCTCAAATACATTTCGCTATAATGGTGCGGGTGTATCTGTAATGTTTTCACATCACGTGAAAATGTTCAACAATTATTTTGAGGAAAACTGGGGAGATGGCGCGTATGGAATTTTGCTAAAAGAAATTGCAGACAGCTATATAGACGGCAATCATTTTATTAAAAATACAAGTGCCATTTATATGGAAGGTGTGAGCAGAACGGTTATGGTAAAGAACGTTTTCAAGAACAATGGATGGGCACTTAAAATACAGGCGAGCTGTATGGAAACAGAGCTGCACAATAATATTTTCATAGGAAATACATTTGATGTGGGAACAAACGGCTCGCTTGTATTAAACAATTTCGATGGTAACTATTGGGATAAGTATGAAGGATATGATCTTAACAAAAACGGTATTGGCGATTTACCTTACCGGCCGGTGAGCATGTATTCAATGATAGTAGAAAGAAATCCGCCGGCAATGATTTTGTTTCACAGTTTTATGACATCATTACTTGACAAAACAGAAAAGGTATTGCCAACGCTGACTCCTGAAAACCTGACCGATACAAAACCTCTCATGAAACTACCTTTCCGTCTATGATCACTGCAACCAATATATCGAAGCAATTTGGAAAATTAAAAGCGCTTGACAATATAACCGTTACCTATCCGGCCGGAGAATGCATCGCATTGATTGGCCCCAACGGAAGTGGTAAAACAACATTCATCAAATCCATTTTGGGAATGGTGGTGCCAGATAGCGGCAAAATACTTTTTAAAGGAAAGGATATTGCACACGATTGTCACTACCGGTCCGATATCGGTTATATGCCTCAGATAGGCCGTTATCCGGAAAATATGACGATTGGCCAGGTATTGGAAATGATGAAGGATATCAGGAACCATACGGGTGGTTTGGACAATGATCTGACGGACGATTATAACTTCAAAAGTCTCCTCAATAAAAGGATGCGCACATTATCTGGCGGCACAAGGCAGAAAGTAAGCGCGGCATTAGCTTTTATGTTTAATCCGGAAGTGTTGATACTTGATGAACCTACAGCCGGCCTTGATCCCGTGGCATCGGAGATTTTAAAGCAAAAGATAGTTAACGAAAAAAGTAAGGGAAAATTGATCCTCATAACGTCGCATGTATTGAGCGAGCTTGATGACATTGTAACACAGGTAATGTACATGCAGGATGGTAAAATGATATTTTATAAGCCGTTCGATCTGTTGCAATTTGAAACCGGCGAAAATAAATTATCCAAAGCCATTGCGACGATCATGCAGCAGAACCAGTTTAGCGACATACTTTAATAAGTAAAAAGGCAAAAGACAAAAGGTTTGGCGTGGTCGCCGTTGTTGGTATCGAAGCTAAGCTTGCAGCGTAGGCGTACCAACAACAATTGTTGATTATCACCAATAGCGTTTGACTTTTGACGTAACATCATTCACGTTTCACGATTATGAAAAAAATCATCAAATACATATTAACAGATATACTGCGTAACAAAATCATTCTTTCTTACACAGCTTTTCTGTTGGCTATTTCATTCACCATCTTTAGCCTGGAAGATAACAGCACTAAAGGATTGTTGAGTTTGCTGAATATTGTTTTGATCATTGTTCCGCTTATCAGCATCATTTTCTCAACGATCTATATTTACAACAGTGCGGAGTTTATAGAGCTGCTGGTGAGCCAGCCATTACGACGCAGAAAGATATGGCTCGGACTTTTTACTGGCCTTGCGGGTTCATTTACCATTGCATTTCTTATTGGCGCAGGCATTCCCATCATTCTTTTTGAAGCAACCGCAGTCGGCTTTATGATATTGGCAGTGGGCATTTTGTTGTCCATCATATTTGTGGCAATAGCCATGTTTGCGGCGGTAAGAATAAGAGACAAAGCGAAAGGCATTGGCATGACCATTCTTCTCTGGTTGTATTTTTCATTGCTCTTCGATGGCATAGTATTGTTCCTGCTATTTCAGTTTGCAGATTATCCTATTGAAAAACCAATGATCGGAATAAGCATGCTGAACCCAATTGACATTGGCCGCATATTGATCTTGCTGAAAATGGATGTATCGGCGCTTATGGGTTACACCGGCGCTGTTTTTAAAGACTTCTTTGGCACCACTACTGGCATGGTTACATCCTTCTTTGTACTTGGTCTATGGATGATTTGCCCGTTATTGATATCCCTTAGAAAATTTAACCGAAAAGATCTTTAGTTTTTTTACCTATCGCCAACATTATGAAACCTGACATTACAACCCGCGTAGACATTGAAAAAATGGTGGATCTTTTTTATCAGAAAGTGATCACGGATGATTTGCTCAGTGGTTTTTTTGCAAAAACAAACTGGGAAAAACATTTGCCCAAAATGTATGGTTTCTGGAACAATGCGATTTTTTACTCCGGCGGCTATACAGGAGATCCACTCGCTAAGCATAAAAAACTTCACGAAAAACACCCTTTAAACAAACGGCATTTTGATCGATGGGAGGGAATTTTTTTTGAAACAGTAGATGAATTGTTTGAAGGCGCAAACGCGAACCTGGCAAAACAAAGAGCTGGAAGTATAGCAACAATAATGCAGATGAAAATTTTATAGAGTTGTTAGTTGATAGTTGTTAGTTGTTAGACTTTAAGTGTAGCATTTCTTCCTAACAACTAACAACCATTAACTAACGACTATTCTTATTTCTTTTGACTAAGCACTCCATCAATCACATAAATAATACCATTAGAAGCAGGAATAGTTGCGAGTACATTAGCGGTACCGTTCACCATTATTTTATCTCCTTTTTTCGAAATGGTAACATTACCACCATTTACTTGTCCTAACACCTGGCCGTCATTCAGGGCCTCTGGTTTGTAAACACCAAGTGACACGTGATACTGAAGAATATCTATCAGCGCATCTTTTTTCTCAGGTTTCATAAGATCATCCAATGTGCCTGCGGGCAATTTGCTGAACGCGTCATTTGTAGGCGCGAATACGGTAAAAGGACCAGCATTGCTCAATGCATCTACAAGACCGGCTGTTTGTATAGCTTTTACTAATGTGGTGTGATCTTTACTGCCGGCAGCGACCTGCACAACATTTTTTTCTGACTGATCATCCTTAACTCCGGATTGACCTGCACCGGCTGGTTCCGGCGTTGCACTTGTGGTTTGTGTGGTTGTTTTATCTGCGGGGGCATTATTACAGCCAATTGCGAAGAATAAAGCAACAGCAAAAAGGGGGGCAAAAAACTTTTTCATATAACTTATAAGTTTGGTGCAATGTAGTTTGTGCAAGGCATTTGAGTTATGACCCGAATCATACATATATAAAAACAAAATGAGTCCGGCGACGTGCCGAACTCATTGATTTTTAATTTCTGAATCGTTATTTTGAAACCCTTACTGCAAAGTAGCTAAAACGGTTACACCGCCTTTTACCACCTCATTTAGCTGAACGTTCACTTTTGTTCCCAAAGGAAGCAGCAAGTCTACGCGGCTACCAAATTTAATGAAGCCATATTCAGCCGCTTGTGCCACCGGTTGACCAACTTTCAAATAGTTTACAATACGTTTTGCAAGCGCACCTGCAATTTGTTTTACAAGAATTTCAGTATTGCCTTTTTTAATCACCACACTGTGTCTTTCGTTTTCGGTAGATGATTTTGGGTGCCACGCTACCAAATATTTTCCTTTGTGGTATTGATTATAAATTACTTCACCGCTTATTGGGTTACGGTTTTGGTGCACATTGGCAGGGCTCATGAATACGGAGATCTGCAAGCGTTTATCATGAAAATATTCTTCGTCAAAAACTTCTTCTATTACAACAACTTTTCCATCTGCAGGACAAACAACAAGATTTTCACCAGTTGTAAGCACGCGGTTAGGAACGCGGAAAAATGAAATAAGAAACAGGAACGTTCCCAAAGTAACAATGAAGATCAAAAGGCTAACGTAAGGAAGGCTAGAGCTAATAAAATAAAACGAAACCAGGTTGAGTACGGCAAAAACAATGGCTCCAATGGCTATGGATTTGTATCCCTCTTTGTGTATATGCATGTTTACGATTAAAAGGCAAAAGTAATAATTGGCGGGGAAATAACTGAATAACTGAGTAACTGAATAGAATAACTGAGTAACAGGATAACTGAATAACTGGGTTTTACGTTGTTACGGATGTAAAAAAGGTTTCGACAAGCCCAGATTGACATTCTGTTTACAAGTCAACCAGCGAACGCCACCAGAATATTAATGCCCTACGGCAAAATGCGCTATTACGTTTATTTCTATTGATACCGATGCCCTACGGGCATGTAGCACAGTTTGTGATGTTGTCCGTAGGACATTAATGCAACGAAATGACTGTGGGATCACGGAAACTACTTTGAATTTCAAATAAACTTGTTGTGATAATGACTTAAAAAATGTACCGTCTGCGCAGAACCCGCTCGTGGTGAAATTTTTTCCATAAAAAAGCCGCCTCACTCTGGAGGCGGCTCATTTCTTGGAATTTATTGTACAGTATGTATTATGGTTTTGATTTTTTCAACCGCATTGAAATTGATCAATTACAGGCTTGGGCTTTTTGAATTGTTACACTCCTTTTTCGAGTTGCGAAATATCCGGCACCATTTGGTGCAATAGCTGATACACCGACAATTTAGGATCGTGTTGCAAGTAGCACTCATTACTGTCAAGCAGAAGCTGCAATAAATCTTTGCTCAGCAAATGCAATTCTTCGTGTGGGCTTGTGGTTTCAATTTCAATGTGCAAGCGGTTGTTTGTAATGTGAACCATAATTTTAGAATTTTTCGGAAATGCGAAACCCGTGCATTAGGTGTCCGACGCCTTCTAACGGGCGTTGGCGTTCTTTCGAATACGCCCACCATCGCACGGGTTCCGCAGATGTAATTTTGTTTTGCATTATGTTAGAATTCTCGGACGCTAAAACTAAGCAAGTTTTTTGCTTAATGTTGACGAAAAGGAAATAAAAAAACCGCTTCAATTGGAAGCGGTCCTTTTATTAAACTAGTTGTCTGATTTGACTATGATTTTGGTCTTTCCAACAATTTGAAGAATTGGTCAAGTTGCGGAAGGATCACGATTCTTGTGCGACGGTTAGCAGCTTTACCTTCTGCTGTATTATTGTCTGTAACAGGTTTGTATTCGCTACGTCCTGCAGCAGCCATTTTCGCTGGGTCAAGACCGTATTGTTTTTGCAAGGTGCGAACAACAGTTGTAGCACGCAATACAGAAAGATCCCAGTTGTCTTTAATCAAACCGTTTCCACGATAAGGAACGTTATCTGTGTGGCCCTCTACCATGAATTCGATATCTGGTTGAGCTTTCAACACTGTAGCAACTTTACCAAGAACAGTTTTAGCCTGGTCAGTTATATCGTAGCTACCGCTTTTGAAAAGAAGTTTATCAGAAATATCTACGTACACAACACCTTTGTCAACTTTAATGTTGATGTCTTTATCATCAATATTACCCAAAGCGCCTTTCAGGTTCATCACCAATGCCATGTTCAATGAGTCTTTACGAGCAATTGAAGCTTGCAAATCCTGTATGTAAGCGTCTTTCGCGCCAATGTTATCCATAGATTTTTTGATGCTTTCTGCCTGTGAAGAAGAGATCACAGAAAGATCCTGCAATTGCTTTAACGCTTGCGTATTGTTTTCTTTCAGGAATGCAATTTGTTTGTTCAAATTGTCATTCTCCATTTTAAGACTGCTGATTTGATTCTGTCCTGCGCCTTTGTCGCTCAAACACATTTTTAATTGGTTCGTCAAAGAATCATTCTGTGCGCTCACACGAATATAGTTGTCGTGTTCAGCTTGTAATTTCTTTTTGCTTACGCAGGAAAATAAGGTTACAGAGCTTAGTGCGGTCAATAAAATAAACTTGGTTTGCATGATCGTGTTTTTTTAAATAACTACGTTTTAAACTTAACGGTAAATCGGTCGGGGGCAAAAGTATAGCAACAAAATAAATACCGTGCCATAAAGTTCACATTTTTAACATATTCGGAAGCATCTTTTTTTGAAAAAACAACAGGTTAACACTTATTTGATTAGATTTTGTAGTTGTAAATAGAGTTGCAAGCATTCATGCGCATCCGGCCAAGTAGGCTGCATGTCCCGCCAGCATTGGATTTCATTTCACGTAAAGTACGTCTTTCGCTTTCTGCTGGTCGATCAGTTGTTGCAGCCTTGGCTGTGCGTTCAGGCGTTTGTCCATCTGGTTTAAAACACTATCTGAAATGAACCAATTCATCGCGTACGGTCCTTTTGAAAGTGTGTCGCTATCAATTGTAGGGTCGTTATACAAGTGAATCGGATAGTAAAGAGCGGCTGAAATGCTGTCCCTTCCTGGTTTTATATTACCGATGAAGCTTTCCAGCCTGCGATCGTTTACCGTGGTTTGCATGTCGTAAGCACCCAAAATAGTAAGCAACGGCGCTGAAACATCATTCTTAAATGGCGTTACTTTCTTTAATACGGCATCGCTTTGCGGGCTGTTTGTAATGTGCAGTACAACGAGTTTTAATTTTTTAATCCGCGCTTTTAATGCGGGATCGCTCACGGTGTCGGCAGTACGCAATATACCGCTGATCATTTCCTGCACCACGCCTGCACCTGAGTTATCAAAATAGCCGCCATCCACAAAATAATGCGCCCTGCTGCTGTCTTTTAATTTATCCTTATTGCTGTTAACCCGGCTGTCTTTCTTGTCTATTTCGCCCTGTTGCCTTGGAATAAGTTCATCAATTCTTCCTGCCGGACTTACATATGGAAATCTCGCGCCCAAAATTGCGGCTGTGCTCAAGCGTATGGATTTGTCATTTTCCAGCAATGATAGAACATCTACACGCTTATTAAAAACAGGATCGTTTAATTTGATCGTACAAACCACACCCGGCGTTCCATCCTGCACACGCGTAGTATTGATGCACAAAACCGGAAGGCCGGAATAGATATTTTGCTGCGTGATACATTGCAACATGTTGGTGGAATCGAAGCGAAGGCGATAGTAAGAAGTGTCGGCGCATGTTTCAAAACCGTTTTCCAATGCCTTTGCCCTGTCTCCAACTGTTGTTAATCGAACCACATAGTTTATTCCGGGTAAGTAGTTGAAATAATCTGGGCCCAGCATATGCGCCAATGTGTGTGTAAGAAAATCCTGCTTGAGATAGTTCTTCGCTGACTTTTCAAATTGTGGCTGCAGCGGAACATCGTTCGAATGTTTTAGTAAAGTGAAAAAAGACGCCACCCCAACGCCACCGCCCGATGTGCCCGACAAGCAAAAGACGTGTGAAGAAAAACGATCGTTAGGCGTTTGAGCGATGGAAGAGTCTTCCAATCTTCCCAACACCGAAGCCACCCAATAGCCGGATCTTGAAGCGCCACCATTTGCCAATACAAAATAAACAGGGTATACGCTTGCACTGTCAATCTCGTTGTGGTGCCGCAACCACGACATGAAGTGCTGATCAATCGATTCCCTGTTGGCATAGGAAGCAATCGGCTTATTTTGTACAATCGATACCTGTCTTACAAAATGATTTTCCGGCGTAGGTAATAATGCTGCTAAGGTGAATATGATGAAATGGAGATTGACTTTTGTTTTTACAGAAAACATGGTGATGATGTTTCCGAAACCCAGCAACATGGCAAAAGCCAGCAGTACCAAGGGAAACGGCCCAATGCTTACAGCAAATTTATACGAGGTTATTGCTGCAAGATAAATGATGAAACCGACGAGTGAAAAGATATTGAACCATTTGAAATAACCAATTTCAATGGTTGGCAGGTTCACATAGCGCATTATTTTTTTCAACAAACGATTGATGGCGCCATCTTCCTGCTGCGCGAGTTTTTGTTGCGCCTCCGTTCTTTCCAAATCATTTCTTCGAAGATTGATGTAAAAAAAATAAACCAGCAAACCAAGTACCAACAGCACAAACACCGTTTTAATGCTATTGTGAAAAACGGGAAGTTGAAAAATAACCAGTAGCAATATAAACAGGATGCCCGAGAGGTTGAACAGTCTGCGTATGAGTGCGGGTTTTTCTTTACTGAGTTTTATAAAACGGCTGTCGAACAACCAGAGAATAAGGAGGCTGATAAAAAGTAAAACGAACGGACTTACCTTACCAAAGAAGGCAGGATGTAAAAGGTTTTCAAAAGCGAGGATCAAAACAAGGAAACACGCATAGCCAATGATGCGCGGAAAATGATCGAGGAAAGAAAGCTTCACTTCATATTTTTCGCAACACTGATCTTCTGTCAATGATGGATCAAATTGCTGCACATAGCCAAGCTGCTGGTATTTCTTCATGTAAGCAATGATGCGCGACGAGTACCACGATACATACACCCAAAACACAATGGCTATGAAGAAGTATGTTTTTACAAGAAGATTATCTGTAAAAGAATGGACGTTGCCATTGTTCTTTACATTTTCTATAAAAGTGATGATGACATCTTTTCCTTGTCCAAGGCCAATAAAGATGAACATCACAAAAAGAATGAACAATATAGAAGGGAAAAACAGCCAGATCGATTTCAATAAGTTGGAAAGGATCGTTATGGCTTTCGGGATAGGTTTGGCAGGCATAATGGTTAGTTATGCACTGTAAAATACGGAATGGCTGCGGGTTTTGCAAGGGAGGGAGTTTTAACTATGAACGATGAAGTATGAAGTATGAGCTGTTTGGGGGCAAGATTGTTATCAACAATCTAAGACCTTAAACTAAAGTTCATATTTCATACTTCATAGTTCATAATTCTACTCGCACTGCGACAAAAACCACTTCGTGCCCGACTTGCCCCAATTTGGAGACAAATCTGTAGCGGGAACAAATTTCGCATACATCGCTAAAGCCCTTTCCAGGTATGGTTTTGCTTTTTCTTTGCCGCCGCCAAATACTTTAGGAGTGTAGAATGTATTTTGTCCCTGCAAATAAACAGGTCTTGGATTTGTTGAATCAAGTTCTTTTGCTTTTGCAATATAGTTGTCAGCCACTTTACCGTATTTCATGTATCGTCCCGGAGGATTTACGGTCATGTGTGCTGTAGCGATCATGCTTTTGATCACACATATTTCAGAGTTTTCAGTTCCTGCCAGTTCTTGCGCTTTCGTAAGCAAACTGTCTGCTTTGTCAGCAATAACATCCACTTGCTTTTTGTCTTCACGCATTAACGCATCCATAATGGTGCAGTAAGAAGCATAATAGTAAGGCAGCCATTGTGTTTTTTCAGCGTTGGCAATGCGTTCGAAATTGTTGGAGAGATCAATGATCTTTCCATTTGACAAGGATGAATCCAGCATTGCAATGTTTTGTTTCATTGCCGACATATATCTATCGCTCTGACTAAATGCTGCTACGGTGGCAACAATTGCAAAAACTGTGAGGATTGTTTTTTTCATTTTTATGTGGTGTTTGTTTTTTATATAAAATATTCGTGGATGCTTTTTTAACTATGAAGTATGAACTGTGGGGATGTGAGCTTTGTTACTGAACGTCACATTCAAAACAGTTCATACCTCATAGTTCATAATTCATACTTCTCTTAAAGGTTATTGTTTATCACGTCTTCAGTTCTATCTATGCCAAAGCTAATGAAACAGCCTAAAAAGTAAAACCTGCCTGCCGGTGGTGTTACAGCAACCTTGTTCATTCCATTGGCTGAATAGTTGTAATTATATACCAGCCTGTTTCCCAAAACATTTGTTGCCGAAAGCACCCACACGATAAATGTTTTTGAGTCCTTCTTTCCCAGTCGTGGTAAATAGTTCACACTAAAGCTCAGGTTATTGTAGGTTACTGTTTTTCCCTGGTCGGCAATGAAATATTTTCCTGCGCCATCTGCCATTAAGTTATAGTAAGGTCTTCCGGTTGCAAAAGTGTAGGAAGCATTAAACTGTGTTTTCCAATTCAAAACAAATTTCTTTACCACTGCAGAGGCGGTATGCGTTGCAGCAAAGTTTGGTGTCATAGATTTTGGATAGTTCAGGTAATCACGCTTTGTATCGAGGTATGAATAAGATATCCAGTAATCGAAATTTTTGAGTGATTTTTTGTCGCGCCAGAAAACTTCAATCCCCTGTGCATAACCATAACCAAGGTTGTTTGTATCAGGAACTGTTTTTAAAAGATCATTGTACTTTTTATAGTAAGCTTCTACACGAAAAGTATGTTCGGTTGTAAGCTTCTGATAGTTGAGTATATAGTGTGTTGCTTTTTGATAAAGTAAATTGTTATTAAAAAGTAAATAGTTGCGCTCAGGCTTTTGATAAAACATCCCATAGGCAAAAGAAACCTGTCCTTTGTTTCCTAATTTATAAGCAATAGAAGCACGAGGCACGATGTCTGATTTTTTCAGGTAAGAAGAATACTCGTAACGTGTCCCCAGCTTTGCCGCAAGATCGTTGGTAATGTAAATATCTGTTTCAGCAAATAGCGCTGTAAAATTATCCACATAACCACTCAAAGCATGGTGGACAGTATCGTTTGAATAGTCAGTATTTTCCTTGTTCCACAAATATTCACCACCAAATCTTACCGCACTGATGCCGCTAAGATGCTTTTCCAATACAGTTTTTACAGTTGCCAGTTGGCTGCGCGAATGCACGTTGAACGCCTTTTGTAAATAAGGATAATAAGGGATGTGTTGATTTTCATTATCCTGATTTTGCAGATCGGTATTCACGTTGTCGAGATTGTGACTGTAAGATGTTCCGATATTTATTTTCCAGGTTCTGCCGAGCGCTTCCTTATACGAAAGATTTGCATACTCATTATTGTTATACAAGCCGAAAGCATTCTTGAGGGTTGATGAATCGATGTCAGGATTTCTTAATCCTAATTGATTGTAGTTGAAATAGCCATAGAATTTAAGCATACCGGTTCTTGACGTCTTGATCCGGAAGTTGGTCTCAGCATTGTGGTACAGCGGCATTCTAAAGTAATCCGGCTTTTGAGGAACGATGGCAAAATATGGAAGCAGATTAGTGTAGTTATAATTGATGCCCCAACTTGCCTTGTTATTCTTCGTTAATTGTTGGTAACCCGCATTCAACCCAACAGTTGACAAGCCAAAATTTGCAGACGTTCTTTCAGGTAAATCAACAGTTTCAAGTATCAATGCAGCAGACAATGCCTGTCCATACAAAGCAGAGTAGCCGCCGGATGTAAAGACTGTTCCTTTAAACAAGAATGGATTGAAGCGACCGCGCTGTGCAATATCAGGAACACTGGTGAAGAAGAAGTTGTTTACCAGTGTGCCGTCAATAAAGATCTTGGCTTCTTCGCCGCTACCACCACGAACGAACAGCCCTTCTTTTTCGCCTACCTGTTGTGTGCCCGGCAATGTGCGTATGGCGGCCGTTACGTCTGCGTTCGCGCTCGCTGTTGTAACAATGTCAAGTGGATTTAAAACAGTGGTGCGTTTTGAATCGCTTGCTTCAAAGGAACCGGCAGTTACCACAACTGCTTTTAATTCATCAAGGTTTTCTTTGAGCATTATGTTGATAAGCATTTGACCGGCATGCAGCGTAATGTTTTGTTCCCATGGCTTGTATCCAACGCAGGTTACTGTTAATATTTTTGTTCCTTTTTCAGGAGTAGAAAAGTTATAGTGTCCGGAGGAATCAGATGTCGCACCATCGTAAGTGTCTTTTAATACAATGCTGGCGCCGGGTATTGGTTTGCCTTTGTAATCCTTTATAATACCTGTTAAGGTGGTTTGTGCAAATGAAAATGCAGAAAGCAGTAGAAAGGTTAAAGTGATGAAAACTCTGTTCACGGTGTTGTTTATTTGAATACAAAAATAATTTCACAAACAGGGTATGTCAAATTCTTCACCGAAATTTCGCCGATGGTTGGCCGAGCGTTAACCGGGAAAAGGAACGCTGATTATCATGATTGTCATGGTTTGTTATGATTTTTGATTTGGTATGTCGTTTGCGTGCGCCCTAGTTAAATATAATTGTCTTGTTGTTCATCACAAATATCCTGTCATCAAACACAAGTTTCAAAGCATCGGCTAAAACAGATTTCTCAATTTCATGGCCCGCTTCACGCATGCCTTTTACATCGTACTCGTGATCAACAGGGATTGTTTTTTGGGTAATGATTGGTCCTTCATCAAGATCGTTGTTTACAATGTGCGCAGTTGCTCCGATAAGCTTAACGCCTCGCTCATAAGCCTTTCTATAAGGATTTGCGCCGATAAAGGCAGGTAAGAACGAGTGGTGGATGTTGATTATCTTTTCTTCAAATTTTGCCACAAAATTTCCGGAAAGAATACGCATGAATTTTGCCAGCACAATATAATCGGGGTGGTATTGCTGGATCGTTTCTATCACTCTTGCTTCAAACTCTTCTTTTTCGTACAACTCGTGATCAATGTGGTGAAAAGGAATATCAAATCTCTCGGTGAAGTTTTTCAAAACATCATAATTGCCAATAACAGCTTTAATGTTTGCATGCAATTCATCAAAGTGGTGACGTACCAGTAAATCGCCGAGGCAATGATGTTCTTTTGTAACCAACACAACAATGTCCTTCTTCCTTCTAGGATGGATCATCAGTTTTGTATCGGCAGGAAGTGTATTGAGCAATTCTGTTTTTATAAGTTCCACATCGAGCAGACCCAACAATTCGAGACGTGAAAAGTAAGTGTTGGTTTCCGGTTCCACAAATTCTTTCATCACCACTACGTTTATGTTGTGGCTAAACAATACGCCGGTAATATTTGCGATCAGGCCCTGGCGGTCGGCACATTTGATCAATAATATGTGGCAGTCTTGCATAAATATCTGTGCAGGTTATCCGGTTCAAAATCAAAACGGCACTGAATTTACGGAGTATTAAATTTTCCGGCAATTTTTTCCATGTCAATGGAGATTTTATGAATGTACTCAAACTGATCTGTAATCGTTTTTAATTGCGACAGTTGATGCCTTGTGTCGGTATCAAATGATCCGGCTTTAAGTTCTTGTACACGCTGTGACAACAGGTCCTCCACTTTGCTTCTCACAATGTACTTACTTGTTTGTATCTGCGTCATGTCGTGAGCGCTTACACTATTCCCATCCAGAATAGCAATTGTGTTATCGAAGTGAGAAATACTGTCATCAATAAGGGGAAGAAAATCCAGCGAAATATGTTGCTTGCCAAAACTGAAAGCATAAGAAGCCAGCGTTGCAATGTGAGATGCCAGTATATGATTGGAAACGGTAAGCTGGTAAATCTGCATACTGTTTTTTTGCTTACTGCGTGGCTCTGACAACATGCGCTGGAAGGCATCTGAAAGATTGCTTAATGCCACGAAACTTTCTTTTCTGAAAAATTTATATTGAGAACTGCTGAAGTCCTTTCCTGTAAATGCTTTTGTAATAGCATCGAAGTAAACAGCATTTGCTTTGATGCAATTTGTAAGCAGTTTTTTTATTTGTTCGTGTTCCCATTTCGGCGGAATAAGCATTACGAATGCAAAGGCAACCACAGAACCGATAGCAGTATCAATTACGCGATCCTGAATTACTCTTTGGAAGTCGTGATGCTTTAAGAAATAAAATGCAATGAGAATGTAGAACGTCATGAAGATAACCGCAGTAAAATATTGGAGACGCAATAGACTGTAAGCGCCCAGCATCCCAATGATCATCAATATGACTAATACTACGTTCCTGTCTTTGAAAATGTATAATGTTGTTGCGCCTATTACAGCGCCAATCACCGTTCCCGCAAGCCTTTGGAAATTCCGCTGCTTGGTAAGACTATAAGCAGGTTTTAAAATAACCAGGATGGTAAGCAAGATCCAGTAGCCATGACCAACCGGTAAAATTTTTGACAAAAAGAAACCGGTCAGCATTGCCAGGCTTACACGCAACGAATGCCTGAAAATGTTTGAGTGAAAATTGATGTTGGTGAAAAACTGTCTTGTGCTGATATCTGTATGCGATACGAACTGGTTGTAATCAAGTGTGGCGTCTTTTTCAATGTTCAGGTTCTTATCGTAACGGGTGTAGCGGTGCATTGTCAGCAAACGATTGTGAATATCGATGATGCTGTCAAGAATATGCCGCAAGCTGATGAAACCCTCGATATTTGTTTCGTTAAGATGTTGGTGCCTGTACTCAGCAAAGTGCGTTTTAAGTTCCTCAAGCGATTGGGTGAGCTCCTCATCCGGACGAGATTTCGTGCCTTCTTGCAGCGCAATGCCTATGTTTTCAAGCTCCGATGCCAGTTTCAAAATAATTGACTGAAACCTGTCCAGCATGTCATCATCATCAAAGCAATCATGCAGTGCCTTATAATCCTGCTGCGACGTCATAATGCGCTCGAACAAGTCAACCGAATCAAGAAATGTCATTAGCAAAACGCGGCCGGTGTGTGTTGTTTCTTTTACAATGCTTCTTGTTTTGAACAAGACTTCGCGAACCAGATTTTGTTTGGTATGAATATGAACTTGTTCTTCGAGTAAGGTTTTATATGTTTTCTCGTAATCAACATGCCTGCTGTAAAGAGAAGCTTTGATGCGGGTATATTTTGCCAGCGACAAAATAGAATCGCCAATTGCCTGTTGCGCAAGTTTGTAAGGTCTCAGCCTGTTCAGTAAAAGGCTCCACAAAAAATACCATATTCCACCGGCGCCAACCAGGCCCGCGTTTATAAATATTTCTTTTGTGGTGTAATTATCATCGATGTTTAATACCAATAGTAAAAGCGACGCAGCGCCAATGGAAGAGGCCCGCAAACCATACACCCCGATCATCGAGAAAGTAAAAGCAGACAGAACCAATTCAATCGCTAGCAGCCATGGTGCTCTTACGGTAAAACCCACTATTATGGCTCCGAGAAAAATCAGCAAAATGGTAATGCGCATGGCATTTCGGCGATGATGCATCGGTCCGGGGGTATCCACGCTGCTTACACACAGTGCGCCCAACACGAAAGTAATTCCCATTGCCAGGTGGCCAAGATAGGAAGAGAGCAACACGGGAATCATTACAGCGGCAGTAATGCGGAACCCTTCATTTACATAATAACTCGTCGTGAATTTTTTATATGCCTTTAAATCGTCTACTATCATCCTGTGTTGGTGTAATATTTTGTGAAGATAGCGGGTTTAGTTGTTAGTTGATAGTTGTTCGTTGTTAGGTTTCTTTGACTGATCAACTATCGGAGAACTACAATTTTTTGGTGAAAAGTGGTACACAATGCCTAACAACTATCAACCAACGACTAAACAAAAATGCCCCAACATAACGTCAGGGCATCTTTGCTTATAGTGAAAGCTCTTAGATCTTCATTTTCGCAGCCATTTCTTTTGAAAGCGCCGCCTTGTTGATCATCAAACCCGTTGTTTTGTACAAGACATAGTTTTTAGTAACGTACAAATAACCTTTGTAGTCGTTTGTTTCGCCCCATGAGTTTTTAACAACATAATATTCTTTACCGTTTTGGTCAACAGACAAACCTACGATCTGCATGCCGTGGTCATCTGTAGTCAAATAGTTATTGAATGCATCCTGGCGAATTTCCGGAGTGATTGTTTTTTCTGGTTTAGGACCGTTGAACATATCCATTTGCTCCATCGGAGTCATTTCAGTTAGATCTTTCTCAGGAACATACGCAATACCATTTTTCCAGCTGAAATATTTTTCGCTTACGTCTGTTGCCCAACCCACAGAATAACCGCCTTTCAAAGCATTGTCAATGATAGCCGTCATGTCGTTCATCTGAACGTTGTACGCATAGTCAAAGCTCCAGTTATCAGGAATTGGCAAGAATACTTTTTGATAGAAGGGCTGATCGTTCAAAGAAGTCATTTCCACGTAATCAGCTGCATTTAAACCCACCACTTCTTTAGCAAAAGTTTGCGGCGTGTATGTTTTTCCGTTGTATTGAAACTGATCAGGAACTTTACCCAGGTAAGCATCCAGTGCTGCTGTGAAAGCAGTCAGCCAGTTTGGCGTAAGTTTACCGTTAGCATTTTTAATGATGCCATCCAGCATGCCTTTCAATGCATCCTGCATTTCACCGAATTTATTGATCGACGTACCGTAATTCAAACCTGTGTAAACAGATTGAGGAACGGCGCCATATTTCGCATACATATTGATTACGTCGTGCAATTCACCACCATCACCCCAGCTAACAGAACCGTGCATGCGTACATATTGTTTCGCTTTTTCGATGTATACGCAACGAGCAGTGAAGATCTCTGCAAGGTCAACCGGTTGTTTGCCTTTGCGAAGCATTTCAGACTCAAGGAATGAGTTTCCCGAATAGCTCCAGCATGTACCGCTGCTACCCTGGTTCTTTACTGAAGTTCTTTCGACGTTGTAAACACTTGTGAAAGCGAATTTGTCTTTAGCATGCGCACTCGCGTTACCGTTGAGCGAGTTTACTAGGTTATCTTGTGCCCAACCCGAAGCAAGGCCCATAACAGCTACAGAAAACAGGATGATGTGCTTCTTTCCCATATCGTTTAAAATAGTTTTTAAGCGGCTAAGATAAGGAGGCACGGTATTTTCAAAAAAAGAATGTATATCAACGGGTAATTTTTAAATTCAATCGGGCGTTAAAAGCGGATGAACGCATGTTGCCTAAAGTAATTGAAACGGCAAGCTTATTATGGTATTTGGTAAATTCTTAGCTTTTTCAAGTGGAGAGGACAGAATACAATGCACTTAAATTTAATCGTTTATACATGTGCCTTAAGATTCAAATGATTGGACTGATAAATTGAAGAAAGTCTCTAACATATTAATATATAATAAATTAGTTGCAAAACTTAACCGATACAAAACATTTATTTTACATTTGCATTAACAGTACTCACCACGCTACCCGTTAGATCAGCGTCCCAGGGTGAGTCTTTTGCTTTTATAAACTTATTTACCATATACCTCCCATGCTAGCGTTTGACGAGCATTGGGAGGTTTTTTTATGCACAACACGTCTAAGAATTGAGCTATGTACATTCAAGCAGGCATTTAAGATAGATGAGCAAATAAAACAGTTAAAGGAAAGAGGACTTATTGTTCACAATGATGACAGAGCATGAAATATTTGTTAGATGTGGTTCAACCCGGTAATCATTTTAGCGACAAGCTAAAAGACCTTTTAGAAAAATATAGCAAAAACATTGACCCGAATGCACTGGGCCTAAAATCTCATTGGCAAAACGAACCATTATGGCGGTAATCAATTCATCGATTTGTCCATACGTTATGAATTACAAATGTCCTGTAGGTATGATTTATGTATTGTTTGTCTGCACCGGCACAAACACCAGCGCTGGCAAAGAATCCGGTTAAACTTTTGTCAACTGCTATTTGATTGATCAGCAATGCTTTATTTGTTGTATTTTACATAATCAGGCTATAAAAGATCATGAAAAGGCGCTATAAGGTAATATTGATTGTTTTTCTATCTCTCGCCTTACCAATTGTAGGTGTATTGCTGTATGTAAAACTTAATATACGTTCAGTAATCAAGCAAATGGTGAGAGAGCAGACGCATGGCGCCTATGAGCTTGATTTCAGGCGGCTTAGAGCCAATTATTCCACGCTTACTTTTACGGTAGAGAGAGGAAAACTTACTTCTCTGGATACGAGCAACGGCCAGTCAAGATATTTTGTAACGTTCCCTAAAGTGGTTTTGCAATTGCAAAGCCTTAGCGACCTGATCTGGCGAAGGAAACTGAACATTACTTCAATTGCGTTTCAGAAGCCGGAGTTCAACATCGTCATTCAAAAAAATAGTAAGCGAACGGGATTTTTCCAGAACGCGGGTGATATTTACAAATACCTGAGCAGCTTTGCGGAAGCAACCAACATCAACAATGTTGAAATGAAAGATGCCACACTTCTGCTAAAAGACGAAACCAAAAATGATTTTACCTACAACATCAAAAACATTGACCTTGTTGTTAAAGGTTTTCACCCTACTGACAGTACCACCACAACAAAGCACCGTGTTTTTTTAACGGATGCCATCACTCTCAACGTGGGTCCTCAAAAGGTTGTGCTGGACAGCAACAAAACAGTTTCTTTTCATGCCTTGCATCTGTCTACAACAACGGCCAATCTTACGATGGACAGCATTTGGTATGAGGGAAAACAAACCGATTCTACAGATGCTTTCAAAATATATTTACCTGCGCTGCGATTGAAGAAATTGAATTTTGCAAGATTGTATAATGAAGGCATTTTACAAGTCGACTCAGTAACAATTAACCAGCCGCGAACGCAGCTCGCCGTGAATCTTTCGCCGAAGGCAAATAAATCAAAAGATGTAAAGCACATTATGCATGATGTGGTGTCCCATTTGTTTGGCGACATCGATGTGCATTACCTCGAAATGAAAAATGCCAGCACGCATCTCGTAACGCGTTTTCTGCGCCAGGAAAGAAATATCGACATAGAAAACCACACTCTGCTGGTAAATGATATTTACATCACAGCCGGAGATTCAGGAAGGGTTGATCTAGGCAATTTTACTTTTTCCGTGAAGGAATACCAATCCTTCTCACCACACAACAAATACCGGATGCAGTTCAACCAGTTCAGCATTAAAAATGGTGGTGATATTGTTTTGAAAAATTTGTTTGTGTACCCAACCAGTAATGCTACAAAGCCTTTGTTGTCTCTTCCACAGTTAACAATTGATGAAGCAGATATTGGAATGCTATTGGTGGAGAAGAAAATAAAAGCGAAAAAATTTGTGCTGGAATCTGCTGTGATCAAACATGAACTGAAAGGATTAAAAGAAGGCGAGTCTGCAAAATCATTGGGCGCTATTTTAAGAGGAATAACGCTTAATGCTGATATCCAGGAACTGGAGTTTAACAACGGAACCTATTCTGTAGTACGCTACGGAGAAAGGCCGCTTAAGTTTAGCGCGGATAGCCTGCATTTGTACTTTAAGTTTAAGAACAACAGACTTCGTTTGCAAAGCAGCTCTGATCTGCTGGATGCTTTGCAAAATATTTCGGCCAAACATCTTCAGTTTGAAAACAGTTCTTACAATTTGCACGCGGCGTCCATGCAATACAAAGAGGATAAAATATTGCGCTTAAATAATTTCAATTTTCAACGCTCAGAGATCAAACATATTGAAGGCAAATCCCTGGTCATCGATCACCCGGACATGGCCGTGATTCTTGATGACAATAAATTCGTAGCTAAAGCTGTTGAAATAGACGATGCGGATATTACACACGAAGGAAGAAATCAAAATCAACCTTCTGCTACCAAAAGAGCAAGCCTTGACGTGGATATAGAAACGTTTGTGCTGAACAATATTCATCTATCTTCTTTTGAACGTGGTGATGTAAAGATTTCGGGCAATAATATTTCTGCAGTTTTGCAAAATGTACACAAGACAAAAGGCGAACCGGTTACTTTTAGTTTGAAGGAGGCGCATACTGCAGCTGTAAATTTTTCCGACAATTATATCAATGCAAAAACTTCCAAAATTTCTATTGTTGTAGGTTCGTTGTCTACTGTCGAAGATTTTTCGTTGCAACGTATGCAGAATGGAGATACATTATTGATCAATTCCCCGCGCTTGTATTTCCAGCCTTCGCAGTTCGACATTGCAACAAGGCAGGTGGCGGTTGACCATTTATATGCAGACACTGCAAAAGTTTATGCGGTATTCGCAAATGGAGAAAAAGTTCCTAAAATCCCTGCCAAAAGCAAATGGCTATTTAACCTGCAAAGATCAAGGCTCATTAATGTGGACCTGACGGTGAAGCGACACAATATGGAGTTTGTTTCACCATCATCTGATATTGGTTTGGAAACTTTTAATACAACCGATAAAAACATTGTAGCAAGACTCGGCTGCAAGGACTACGCATTTCATTTTCACCAGGATTCAACATTGGCAAATGTTACAGGCAAGGGATTGAAAACAAGTTTTAGTTTGACCGGTGACGATGGAGAGAGAGCGATGAGCGTAAAAACTTTTGCGATCAGCAATACTGACATACAATTTGAGAAGGGTCGCAGGCATTCACTGGTTGCGGAAAACGTAAACCTGGATGCACATAATTTGCAATGGCTCACATCGGAGACGCCACCACTTGCTGAATGGATCTCGCCGAACCATGCTTCGTTTCTGGCTGTAAAACATATAGCGTTTCCAACGCCTGCAACAAATTATACGATCGACAGCATTAACTACTCCGGAGCAGATAACAAATTGAACATCGGCAGTTTTTCTTTTATGCCAAGGCTTTCGTCAAAACAATATTTTGACAGTGTAAAATCTCAAACAGATTATATAACAGGAAGGTTCAACAATATTTCTGTTTACAAACCATACATCAGCCTGCAGAGTGGAAGAAAAAATTTTAGTGCCAATAATATCGCGATAGATGGGTTCAACGTTTCCACTTACAGAGATAAGACTTATCCGGCGAACAACGTGTTCAAAGCTTTGCCGGCAACGTTAATGAAACGATCCTCGCTATCTGTTGACATCGACACAATTTCATTTGCCAAAGGCAATATTACCTACACAGAAAAATCTGAGAAAACAAAGAAAGAAGGAACCGTGACTTTTAACGATATCAATGGCAGAGCATTCCCGTTCAAATTGAAGGACACTCACCCGAATGACACTTTCCGCGTAAATGCTTCCGCTCTTTTTATGAACAAGGCCAAACTTGCACTACAATACGCAGCGCCGATGTACAGCAGAAATGATCTATTTACTGCCAGTGTACAAATGAGTGCTTTCAGTTTAAAGGACCTGAATCCTTTGCTGGTTCCGCTTGCGTCCGCTGTTGTACGATCTGGTGAGGTGGATAAACTGAATTACTTCATAAGGGCGGATAATTTTTCCGGCAAAGGAAAAATGGATTTCTATTATCACAACCTGATCATAGAGTTGCTGGACGAAACGAAAAAAAACAATTCTTCATTTTCGACAAGGTTGAAGAGCTTTGCGGCCAACACGGTTGTTAAGAATAATAACAACAACAGAACCGGAAATATTTATTTTGAAAGATTGGATTCCAAGTTCATTTTCAACTACCTCGTCAAGCTTACGTTCAGCGGCGTAATGACGAGCACCGGCGTAAAAAGCAATAAGGCGCTGAAAAAACAGGAAAAGAAAGCCAAACAAAAAAGCGTACTGCTGGATAATCAGTTGACAGACAATTGACCGTAGAGACGGATGATAATCCGTCTAATGACAATCCGTCTTCCCAAAACCGTTTATCAGTAACATAATCGTAAATTCGCGCCATGAAAAAAATATTGATCGCACAGATAGTAACCCTATTCCTGACTTCGTGTACCCTGAACGCGCAAACAAAAACCGTTCTTTCTGCGGATGAATTTCAACAACAATTAGGCAGTGGCAAACAACTGCTTGACGTTCGCACTTCCGGCGAATATAACAAAGGTCATATTTCCAACGCGCTGCAGGCAGATTGGAACAATAAAGAAGAATTCAAGGACCGCGTGCAATATCTTGATAAAAACAAACCTGTATTTATCTATTGCCAGGTGGGTGGAAGAAGTGCCGCTGCTGCGAAATATCTTCGTGAAAATGGTTTTAAAGATGTGGAAGAATTACAGGGCGGAATGATTTCCTGGAAACAGTCAAACAAACCTGTTGCAGGCGCTGCAAATACTCCGGAAATGACCACTGATGAATACGCAGCGAAAGTGAATGTGAAGAAAACAGTGTTGGTAGATTTTGGTGCAGAATGGTGCCCTCCCTGCAAAAAAATGGAGCCTGTGGTTGCAGATCTGCAAAAAGAATTAAAAGGAAAATTTGAACTGGTAAAAATAGATGGCGGTGCAAATACTTCGCTAATGAAGTCGATGGGTATTGATAAGATTCCGGTGTTTATTGTTTACAAAAACGGAAAAGAAGTTTGGAGACAGCAAGGTGTGGTGGAGAAGGAGGTATTGATTAGAGCGATTGAGGATTAGCCTTTACAATTTAACGACAAGGACGATATGCTTCACACATAAACTTGGTATTAAAAAGTGCCTTGTTAAAACGAAATATTATAAAGCCTCATGAGAAATATCTTCTGTATTTCCTTCCTCTTCTTAATAATGTCATGTACAAATGGGAAAGAAAAACAATCCAATGAAACAAATGACAATCCTGAGATGATCAAGAAATCTTCTTTGGTGCCATTAAAAATGCCAGAGCCACAGACAATAGAATCTACAGAAACAGATAGAAACGATAGTAGCTATTTTTCCCTTATATCAATTCCAAACGGCATTGAGTTGAGGATACGAAATCAAAAAAAGTTGGTTCTGACACGGGATGAGATAAAGCAATTCATCGATGAAAATCAGGGCGTCATTGACAGGAAAAAGGTATTGATGATCATCGATGCCAAAGCAGACGAGAAGAAGTTTGAGCTCATTAACACAGCATTAAAGGAAAGCGGCTTTTCCACATATCAAATGCTCTCAAGATAAACCGAGAAGCCTTCGATAATTTCAGCCTAATAAAGTGTCTGGTTGAAATTGTCGAAGGCTTTATGCTTTATAAATGAATGTTTCTGCTCACTCGTCCTCATCCGCTTCCAGCCAATCCATGTAATCATAATACCAGGATTCCAGCTCTTCGAGAAGTTCTTCTTTTTTATTGGGATCATTTTTGAAAAATGCGTCTACATCATCGATCTCTTCTACGATATCGATATGCGCATTTTCTCCGTCTTCGTCCTCTACACGTTTAGCCACAAAGCGCGGCTGGTGTGTGTGAATAATGTATTCATTATCCGGATCTGTAACCGGATCGTCCGCAATCATAAATTTTGGTAGCGCCATAGCGGTTTGTTTTAGTTGGTGTATTTAAAATTGTATCGCAGGGTGAAAGATGAATCGTCAATGGGGTTCATCCTTTTTATTAAACTCACTCAACAATTTCAGGTGAACCAAAGTTCACCCGAAATCGTCAAAGTATTCTTAATAAAACTATTTCAAAGAGAATAACGCATCTCACAGGACCATCTCGTTGTCAAATTACTCAATGATTCTCAGCTTTGCATAGTTCAACATGATCTTCTTTTCACCGTTTAATTCAAACTTCACGGTAGCGATCGGGTTGTGTGCGCTGCCTTCCATTTTTTCCACTACACCGAAACCAAATTTCTGGTGCTCCACCTTTTGTCCCGCTTGTAAGTTTGCAGTATCGCTTGGTACAAAATCTTTTGTGGGCACGTGCTCCACAGTTTTAGCTGCAGGCTTTGGCGCAATGTAAGACGGCGTTGCTGCTTTCTTGGGAGGAGGCGGACCGTATTGTCTTTCTGCTT
>Ga0318568_10000135_pt1 | contig 26931 bp, 16 predicted proteins | sample GRESIP088b5f21_FD_203690 | JGI IMG/M metagenome (GOLD analysis project Ga0318568, IMG submission 203690) | Tropical soil microbial communities from Luquillo Experimental Forest, Puerto Rico - GRE.SIPMG.088b5f21 | ecosystem: Environmental > Terrestrial > Soil > Tropical forest > Bulk soil...
GCGGGGGAGCGGTGACCGGGCGGGGGCCACGGACCACCAGGGCCGGGTGCCGTGCGCGGCTGCCGGTGGTCGCCGGGGTGGTGCTGGCCGGGCTGCTGGCCACGGGCTGCGCGACCATCCCCGACTCGGGCCCGGTCCTGTCGACCCCCACCCCCGCGCCGCCGGGAGGTGGTGTCACCTCGGCCGGGCTGGTCGTCGAGGGCCCGGAGCGGGGCTGGACGCCGGTCCAGGTGGTCAGCGGCTTCCTCCAGGCCAGCGCCAGTTTCGCGCACAACCACGCGGTCGCCCGCGAGTACCTCACCGCCGCTGCCAGCAAGCTGTGGCAGCCCGGTACCCAGGTGACGATCCTGGCCCAGAGCCCCGCGGTGCAGCGCCAGATCGGGCAGCTGCGCGGGCAGACCGGTCACACGAACGTGATCGTGAGCTGGCAGAAGATCGCCACCCTGGAGGGCAGCGGGCAGTACATCCCGGTCGGTGGCGGTGCGGCCGAACAGCAGGTGTTCGGCCTGGAATCGGTCAATGGGCAGTGGCGCATCGACAGCCTGCCCACCGCGGGCGGGCAGAAGGTGTCCACCGAGCTGCTGCTACCGAGCGTGCTGTTCCACCTGGTGTACGCGCCGCGGGACCTGTACTTCTACGCCCAGCCGGGCCAGTTGCTGGTGCCGGACCCGGTGTTCGTCCCCATCGAGTCCACCGACGTGGTCAGCTACGTGCTGAACGGGCTGAAACAGGACCCCAACGGCTGGCTGGAGAACGCCGCATTCACCGCTTTCCCGCCCGGTGCGAGGCTCCGGAAAGTGCAGGTCCTGCCCGGCGTGCCGGGCGGTAAGACGGCCATCGTGGACATCGGGCTGCCGGCCAGCACCCCCCGCACCGCGGTGCGGGCCATAGTGGCGCAGATCGTGTTGACCCTGACCAGCTCCTCCTACAGCCCGCCGCTGCTGCAGGCAGTCAAGGTCAAGGTGAACGGCCGCCTGTGGACGCCCGCCCCGGGAGACGCGGTTCAGGGCCCGACCGACTTCGCGCGGTATGTGCCGCGTGTGCCCAGAAACGCCAACCTGTACTACCTGAGCGGTGCCGGCGCCGTCCGCATGTTCGGCCGGCTGGCGCACAGCATCCCGGTGCCGGGTGAGGCTGGGACCGGCCGGATCCCGCTGACTCAGGTCGCGGTGTCGCCGGACGGGCGCTACCTGGCCGGCGCGGCCGGCCCGGCGGACGCGGTATACACCGGCAGCCTTGCGGCAGCAGCCAAGGCCCATGCCAGTGAGGAGACAGGCAATCTGCACCTTCGGCTCACCGGGACCGGCTTCACCGGCCTGTCCTGGGACAGCTCGGACAGCCTGTGGGTGGCCGGCCGGGTCCACCGCTCACCCGGGGTGTGGGTGATCCCGGCCGGGGGCGCTCCAGTCCGGGTGACCCTGCCGCCCGGCCTCGGCCCGGTGACCGGGCTCAAGGTGGCCCCGGACGGGGTGCGGATCGCACTGGTCGCTGGCCAGGGCCCGAACGCGCGGGTCGTGCTGGGCGCCATCGAGCGCGCCGGCACCACCGTGACCGTCCCGCAGGTCGTGCCGCTGGCGCCGGGCCTGACCGAGCCGTCCGCCCTCACCTGGTACGACGAGGACCACCTGCTGGCGATCACTCAGCAGGGCACGGCCAGCCAGCTCTGGGAGGTGCCGGTCAACGGGGACGCACCGGTCAGCAAGAACTCGCTGCCCGGCATGGTTACCATCGCGGCGGCGGGCGCCCAGAATCCGCTCTACCTGGGCATGTCGGCCCGGCGGCTGGAGAACTCGGTCGGGCTGGGTGAGCCGTGGCGGGATATTGCGGCCGGCTGGGACGCCACCTATCCCGGCTGATCAGCTGCGGCGCCGTCCCGCTGATCCGCTGCTACCGCCCTCATTCCCCGGCTGATCAGCCGCACCGGCGACCGCGACGGATTACCTGCCTCCGCCCTCCTGACATCCGGCCCGGGTCAGGCTACTTTCGGAGAATGGCACCCGCCCGGGTCCGTGGTTGCGCCAGAGACGGCGGCCCGCTGCCCGCGGACCGCCGCACCTGGCAAGCCGATGCCAGCCGCAGGCGAAACGGCCCACGTAAGGCGACTTCTTGTCGACCGATCACGGTGCGGCTTAGAGGTAAGTCCTGCCCCCCCGGTGGATCCGATGTCCGCTGGGTAGGGAGAAGGGCAGTAGTGGCCAGCAGTTGCCGCGAGCCCCTCAGCAGGCGGATGTGGGGTCGAAGACCAGGTCGGCCGGGTGGGTGCCGCAATGTGGAACTGGCCGAAAGGGGGGTTCCCGCGTGGACGTCATCTTCAAGGGCCGGCGTACCGATGTCCAGGATCGTTTCCGCAGGCACGCCTCAGCCAAGCTGGGCAGGATCGAGAAGCTGGACCGCAGGGCGATCAGGGTCGATGTAGAAGTCACCGCCGAGCGCAATCCGCGCCAGTCCGACCGGCGGGAGCGGGTCGAGCTGACGATCCAGTCGCGTGGGCCGGTCATCCGGGCCGAGGCGGCGGCCGACGACAGGTATGCGGCGTTCGATCGCGCGCTGGCCAAGCTCGAGGCGAGGTTGCGGCGGCTGGGGGACCGCCGCAAGGACCGGCAGGCTGCCACCGCGGCCGAGCGTGCCACCGGGCCGCTGCCGGTGGTGGCGGACGGTGCTCCCGGCCAGGCTGGGGCGCCGGATGGGATGCTGGTGCCGCCCGCCGCCCCGCAGCCGAGACGGGGCCGCCGCTCGTTCCCGGGTTTCGATGCGTTCGGCCGCCGGGAGCGGAACGGCCGCGCCCGCAAGCCGGCGCAGCCGGGCCCGGACACCGAGGCCGAGGCTGACCCGGAGCCGCCCATCCCCATCCAGATGGAAGGCGATGGGCCGCTGGTGGTGCGGGAGAAGTTCCACACAGCCAAGCCGATGAGCATCGACCAGGCCCTGCTGGAGATGGAGCTGGTCGGGCACGATTTTTACCTGTTCCGGGATGACGCCTGCGGCCATCCGAGCGTCGTCTACCGCCGTCACGGCTACCACTACGGGCTGATCCGGCTGGTCGAGCAGCAGCCTGCCGCCCGCCAGCCCGGCCAGAGCGCCTGACCCGGGGCGGCAGCGGCAGAGTTTGCATGGCGTGCCCGCGTCGGCCAGAGTTTGATCCAGGGCCGTGGGGGCCGGCGCCGCACGCAGCGTGGCCACGCATCGGTCAGGGGAGGCACGACATGAGTGGAGATTCCGGGGCCAGCGGGGAGGCAGATGATGCCCGCCCGGTCCCCGATCCCATCCGCGTGCTGATTGTCGACGATCACGCGCTGTTCCGGCGCGGCCTGGAGATGGTGCTGGCCGAGGAGAGCGACATCGAACTGGTCGGTGAGGCCAGCGACGGTGCGGAGGCGGTAGACAAGGCCGGCGAGGCGCTCCCCGATGTCGTGCTGATGGACATCCGGATGCCCCGGAGCAGCGGCATCGAGGCCTGCCGGGCAATGAAGGAGGTAGCCCCCAGCGCCAAGATCGTCATGCTGACGATCAGCGACGAGGAGGAGGACCTCTTCGAGGCGATCCGCGCCGGGGCCAGCGGCTACCTGCTCAAGGACATCCCCTACGACGAGGTCGCCGATGTGGTCCGGGCCGTGCACGGCGGGCAGTCCCTGATCAACCCGTCGATGGCGGCCAAGCTGCTGACCGAGTTCGCGGCGCTGGCCAAACGGGACGGCGAGGAGCGCACGCAGCAGGTGCCCGCACCCCGGCTCACCGACCGGGAGATGGAGGTGCTCCGGCTGATGGCCCGGGGCATGAACAACCGTGACATCGCCAAGGAACTGTTCATCTCCGAGAACACGGTCAAGAACCACGTCCGCAACATCCTGGAGAAGCTGCAGATCCACTCGCGGATGGAGGCCGTCATGATCGCCGTGCGGGAGAAGCTGATCGAGTTCGGCTGAGGCGCCGGGCTTCCCGGAGGGCTGCTCAGGAGAGTTCGGCGCGGAGCCGTTGCGCATAGTGGGGTGGGTCGGCCCGCTCCACGGCGATGGCGGAGCAGCCCACCCACTCGGCCGCCTCGCGCAGCGCCCGGGCCATCGGCCGGACGGCGGCCGCCGAGGCCAGCGACAGCTGGCGGGCGACCAGCGTCTGGCCCTGCCGTACCGGGTCCACCCGGCCGGCCAGGCGGCCGCCAGCCAGCAGCGGCATGGCGTAATACCCGTGCACCCGCTTGGGCCTGGGCACATACGCCTCCAGCGAGTGCTCGAAGCCGAACATCCGCCGGGTACGCCTGCGGTCCCAGATCAGCGAGTCGAACGGCGACAGCAGCGTGATCCGGTGCCGCCCGGTGCCGCCACCCGCCAGGACTCCCGGATCCGCCCAGCCCGGCAGCGCGCTTTTCCCGGCCACGCCAGCCACCGTGACCGGGGTCAGGCCAGCCGCCTGTGCCGCCTCGGTCACCAGGTCGGCGTGCCGGGCCCCGGGGGCGGCCAGTTCCCGCAGCCGGTGATAGTCGATCAGATCGGCCCGGGTCACCACGCCGAGGGCGCGGGTGGCGGTCGCGGCCAGATGGGCCAGGCACTCCTCATCGCCGGGCTCCTGGCTGAGCAGGGCAGCGGGCAGGACCCGGTGCGGCAGGTCATACACCCGCCGCCAGCCCTCCCGGCGGACACAGATCACATCCCCGGTGTCGAGCAGCCACTCGACCGCGATCTTGGTATCCGACCAGTCCCACCAGGGGCCGCCGTTCTTGGCGCCGCCGAGCTGGCTGGCCGTGAGCGGGCCTTCGGCGCGCAGCCGGGCCAGCACCTCGGCGCAGGTCTGCGCGTGGCTCTGGTGCCAGCGCTTGCCGCGGGCGCGCAGTCCCCGGCGGCGGAACGCGTAGTACGGCCATTCCTCGATCGGCAGCACGCAGGCCGCGTGCGACCAGTACTCGAACGCGGCCGGATGGTGCGGGTGCCAGTAGGCCCGCTCGACCCGGTCCCGGCCCACCGGGCCGAGCCGGGCATAGGCGACCAGCTCGTGCGACCGGGCCAGCACGCTGATCGTGTCGAGCTGGACCGCGCCGAGCCGGCGCAGCATGGCCGGTACACCGCCGCGGCGGGCGCCGGTGCCGACGAAGCCTTGCGCGCGCAGGGTGATGAGCCGCACCTCGTCGGCCGACAGCGTCAGCTGTGCTGCCGGTGCGAGCGAGGTGGCCACAATTACGGCAGCTTAACCATGGCCGGTGACATTTCCCGTGCGTGCTGCGGCCCGGGCGGCCGGTCGGTACCTGTCCTCGAACCGGTCAGTACCAGTCATCGAAGATGTGTGTGCCGAGCGCGAGCAGCCCGCCGATGACCACCATCGCCCCGCCGGCCCAGAACAGCCACCAGGTGGGGCCCAGCACCAGGCCCAGGCCGCCGGCCAGGAAACCCGCCATGATGATAGAGACCGCGACCCAGGACACCGTCCTGCCGTGGAACGACTCGGGCGCGGTGTAGCTGGCCGGGACCGGCTGGGCGAGTGCAGCCTCCTGGCCGATGCCGGCCAGCTGGCCCGCACCTGGCTGGTCAGCCATGCATGCTGCTCCTCTCTGGTGGGCGGCCGGTGCCGCCGTGACCATCTCATTGTGGCGAGGGCCGGCGGGGAACCCAAACCGGCCCCCGGTTAAGCGTGTCCGCCCGGCCCGGCCCGCCGTTCCGGGCCTCGGCTGGCCGCGGGCTCGATTTCGGGCCTGCCTCGCCTACGATGGCGGTGAAGGGTTTACGCCTGCACGCCGTCAGCGGTACCGCCGGCCGACGGCCGTGATCTGGTTACCACCACTGATCCGCAAGGAGCGCACGAGAAGTGCCCGCTTTCATCGACAAGGCCCTGCGCATGGGTGAGGGCAGAATCTTGCGCCAGCTGGCGCGGATCGCCGACCAGGTCAACTCGATCGAGGACGAGTTCCACCAGCTGAGCGACGCTGACCTGCGGGCCATGACCAGCGAGTTCCGGCAGCGCCTGGCCGATGGCGAATCGCTGGACGACCTGCTGCCCGAGGCGTTCGCGACGATCCGTGAGGCAGCCCGGCGGACGCTCGGCCAGCGCCCGTTCGACGTGCAGATCATGGGCGGCGCCGCCATGCACCTGGGCAACATCGCCGAGATGAAGACCGGCGAGGGCAAGACGCTGGCCGCGGTGCTGCCGTCCTATCTCAACGCGCTGGCCGGCGAGGGCGTGCATGTCGTCACCGTCAACGATTACCTGGCCAAGCGTGACTCGGAGTGGATGGGCCGGATCCATCACTTTCTGGGCCTGCAGGTCGGGGTCATCCTTGCCCAGATGACCCCGGAAGAGCGGCGCAAGCAGTACGCCGCGGACATCACCTACGGCACCAACAACGAGTTCGGCTTCGACTACCTGCGCGACAACATGGCCTGGGCGCTGGACGAGTGCGTCCAGCGCGGGCACGCCTACGCGATCGTGGACGAAGTCGACTCGATCCTGATCGACGAGGCGCGCACGCCGCTGATCATCAGTGGCCCGGCCGAGCAGAGCGCCCGCTGGTACTCCGAGTTCGCCAAGATCGCGCCGCGGCTCCGGCCGTCGGTGGAGGAGGACGACGGCGGCGACTACGAGGTCGATGAGAAGAAGCGGACGGTCGGTGTTCTCGAGCCCGGGGTGGAGAAGGTCGAGGACTGGCTGGGCATCGAAAACCTCTACGACCCGGTCAACACACCACTGGTGAGCTTCCTCAACAACGCCATCAAGGCCAAGGAACTGTACAAGCGGGACAAGGACTATGTCGTGATGAACGGCGAGGTCCTGATCGTGGACGAGTTCACCGGCCGGATGCTGCACGGCCGCCGCTACAACGAGGGCATGCACCAGGCGATCGAGGCCAAAGAGGGTGTCTCGATCCAGAACGAGAACCAGACCCTGGCGACCATCACGCTGCAGAACTACTTCCGTCTCTACCGCAAGCTGGCCGGGATGACCGGTACCGCCATGACCGAGGCGAACGAGTTCCAGCAGATCTACAAACTCGGGGTGGTGCCGATCCCCACCAACATGCCGATGATCCGGGACGACCAGGCGGACGTGGTGTACCAGACCGCTGCGGCCAAGTTCGAGGCCTGCGTGGCTGACATCCTCGAGCGGCATGAGGCGGGCCAGCCGGTGCTGGTCGGCACGACCAGCGTGGAGAAGTCGGAGATTCTGTCCCGCATGCTCAAGCGCAGCGGTGTCCCGCACGAGGTGCTGAACGCGAAGTACCACGAGCGCGAGGCCATCATCGTTGCCCAGGCCGGGCGCAAAGGTGCGGTCACCGTGGCCACCAACATGGCGGGCCGGGGCACCGACATCATGCTGGGCGGCAATCCGGAGTTCATCGCCGACACCGAACTGCACGAAGACGGCCTGTCCCCGGTGGAGAGCCCGCAGAAGTACGAGGCAGCCTGGCCGGCTGCGGTCGAGAAGGCCCGCAAGGCGGTGGCCGCCGAGCACGAGGAGGTTGTCGCCGCCGGCGGGCTGTACGTGCTGGGCACCGAGCGGCATGAGTCCCGTCGCATCGACAACCAGTTGCGCGGCCGCTCCGGGCGGCAGGGCGACCCGGGTGAGTCACGCTTCTACCTGTCACTCGAAGATGACCTGATGCGGATGTTCAACGCCGACAAGGTCGCCCACTTCATGGAGTGGCTGAAGACACCGCCGGAGGTGCCGATCGAGTCCAAGGCGGTCACCAGGTCCATCCGGTCCGCCCAGACTCAGGTCGAGCAGCAGAACTTCGAGATCCGCAAGGACGTGCTGAAGTACGACGACGTGCTGAACCGGCAGCGCCAGGTCATCTATGGCGAGCGCCGGACCGTGCTGGAGGGTGCTGACCTGCACGAGCAGGTCAGGCAGATGATCGACGAGGTGATCGAGGCCTACGTGGCCGGGGCAACCGGCGACGGTTTCCCCGAGGAATGGGATCTTGACCAGCTATGGCGGGCCTTCCGTGAGCTGTACCGCCCGTCCATTACCGTCCCCGACCTGATCGAGGAGGCGGGGGGCGAGCGGGCGGGGCTGTCCGCCGACTTCATCACCGAGACCATGCAGGCCGACGCGCAGGGCGCCTACCAGCACCGGGAAGACGAGCTTGGGCCCGAGGTCACGCGGGAATTCGAGCGCCGGGTGGTGCTCTCGGTGCTGGACCACAAGTGGCGTGAGCACCTGTACGAGATGGACTACCTGCGGGAGGGAATCGGCCTGCGGGCGATGGCGCAGCGCGATCCGCTGGTCGAGTACCAGCGGGAGGGCTTCGACATGTTCGCCTCCATGATGGAGGGGATCAAGGAGGAGTCGGTCGGCAACCTGTTCAACCTCCAGATCGAGGTGCGCGAGAACCCGATCGTGGAGGAAGACGGCCAGCCCGCCGCGCCCGAGCTCGGCCCGGCCGCCCCCGGCGGTGCCGTCAGTGGTGCTGCCGGGCCCGGAGCCGCGCCGGAGCGGGCAGCCGTGGGCGATGCTGCCGCTGCTGGTGTGGTCGCGGACGGCGCGGTGACCGGGCAGAACGGCGGTGCCCGGCGCGGGGCACGGGCCAGGCGCCGGGGCGGCCAGCCAGGCCGCGATGGCCAGCCGGGCAGGGGCGGCCAGCCGGGCCGGAACGGTCAGCCCGGCCCGGGCAGTCAGCCGGCCGCTGGCGCCCCCTCGCTGAACACTCCTGGGCTGGCCCGGCCGCAGCAGCCCAGCCGGCTCTCCTACAGCGCGCCCTCGGTGGATGGGGGGGCCCAGGTCCAGCGCCACACCGAATCCGCGCGGGACGGCGAGTTCGGGAAGGTCGGGCGCAACGCCCCCTGCCCATGCGGGTCGGGCAAGAAATACAAGCTGTGCCACGGCGATCCGCGTAACCGCCCGGTGGGCTGACCAGCCGGTCACTCGCTGCGGGGCCCGGTCCGGCCGTCACCGCCCGGCGGCCTGAGCCGGCGGCGGTCGCGGCCGGTCAGGCCGCCTCCACGGTGGTGCACAGCCAGCGTCCATCCGGGTTGCCCCGTTCCAGCCGGAGGGCGAGTGCGTGCACCCGTGGCCCAAAATCCACCACCACCGTCATCTCCATGGCGTCGGTGGCCGGCCGGAAGGTCACCACGCGCCGGATCCGGGGCCGCTGCCCGGCCGCGAGCCGCGGGCCGAGCTGCTGGATGCGGCTGCGCGCCCGCTCGGTGGTCCACGGCACCAGCTGGCTGGCCGGCCGCACGCCAGCCAGCGCCTCCGCCAGCACCTGGGCGAAATAGCCCGGCCACGCCGGTGCGGCCGCCGGAACTGGCCGCACCCCGGCGGCGCCGCCAGGGTGCGGCGGGGCAGCCGCCGCGGTGGTGCGGCCAGCCAGCGCGGCCTGTTCCCCCGGGACGGCGGAACCGGGCGGACCAGCGGGCGCCGGTGGCGAGGATGCCACCCGCTCGCTGTCATACGGCGGGGCGGAATCCGGTATGCGGCACAGCCGCACGGCTGCCGGGTCGGGCAGCGGGCCAGGGTCGCCAGCCGGGCGCGGGCGCGGCCTGCGCGGCCGGCCCGGGCCCGGCGGCCGGGACGGCCGATCGGGTGGTAATACGGGCATCGCACCTCCGGGATCGGGCAGCGGGCGGCCGCCAGACCGGCCAGGCAACCACTACCGCCGCCTGCCGCAGTTGTAGCCCGGGCCAGTGACATTTCCCGGGCCCTTCCCGGCCAGCCACGGGGAATGCGGTACCCCGGTGACGGGTTAGTGATGAGGCCGGGTGAAGCAGCCCGGAGAGTCGTCATCTGGAGAGTTGCCGTGCCGCTGCCCCCGCTGGTTGCCCCGGCCGAAGACCTCACCATTGCCGAGGTCAAGCGCTATTCCCGGCACCTGATCATCCCCGAGGTTGGCAAGACCGGACAGCGGCGGCTGAAGAACGCCCGCGTGCTGTGCGTCGGCGCAGGCGGTCTCGGCTCACCGGCGCTGCTGTACCTGGCCGCCGCCGGGGTGGGCACCCTCGGCATCATCGACTTCGATGTGGTGGACGAGTCGAACCTGCAGCGGCAGATCATCCACGGCCAGTCCGACCTCGGGCGGCCCAAGGCCATATCGGCGATGGAGAGCATCCGTGAGGTCAACCCGCTCGTCAGCGTGATCCTGCATGAGGAGCGGCTCGACTCTGACAACGCCATGCGGATTTTCGAGCCTTATGACCTGATCGTCGACGGCACCGACAACTTCGCCACCCGCTACCTGGTCAACGACGCATGTGTGCTGCTCGGCAAGCCCTACGTGTGGGGATCTATCTACCGGTTCGACGGCCAGGCCAGCGTCTTCTGGGCCGAGCACGGGCCGTGCTACCGGTGCCTGTACCCCGAGCCGCCGCCGCCGGGCATGGTGCCGTCCTGCGCCGAAGGCGGGGTGCTCGGCGTACTCTGCGGCGCCATCGGGTCGATCCAGGTCACTGAGGCCATCAAGGTCATCACCGGTATCGGTGAGCCGCTGACCGGCCGGCTGATGATTTACGACGCGCTCGAGATGAGCTACCGGACGGTCCGGGTCAGGAAGGACCCCGAGTGCCCGGTGTGCGGTAAGAACCCGTCGATCACCGAACTGATCGACTACGAGGAGTTCTGCGGCACAGTCTCCGAGGACGCGCAGAAGGCGGCGGCCGGATCGACGATCAGCGCTACTGAGCTCAAGGAGATGCTGGACCGCGAGGACAACATCTTCCTGGTGGACGTGCGGGAGCCGAACGAGTACGAGATCGTCTCCATCCCCGGCGCGGTGCTCATCCCCAAGGGCGAGTTCCTGTCCGGTGCAGCCCTGGAGCACCTTCCCCAGCACAAGCGGATCGTGCTGCACTGCAAGACCGGCGTGCGCAGCGCCGAGTGCCTGGCCGTGGTCAAGGACGCCGGTTTCGCCGACGCGGTCCACCTCGGTGGCGGGGTAGTCGCCTGGGTCAGCCAGGTCGATCCGTCGCTACCCAGCTATTGACCATCCCGGCCCGCCCGGCCGGGCCAGTGTGGGCAGCGGACCGCGGCGGCACGGGGGAGGCCGTAACATGCCGGTGTGGCAGTGCGGCCGGAGCCCCCGGATGGCGGCGGTCCGGGGCCGGGCGCGAAGGACATGGCGCCACCCGGGCCGCTACCTGGTCTGCCACAGCAGTTGCGCCCACTGCCCCGCAACGCCCCGGCGGCCTGGCCCGAAGCACTGCCCGGCCTGCCGGTCGACCAGCCGGCACCCGGCCTCGCGGGGGGGCCCGCCATCACCGCGCGGATAGATGCCCGGCGACGTCGGCGTGGCCTGTTTTTCCTGCTGCTGGCGCTGGCGCTGGCCGGGCTGGCCGCCGCCCTGGCCGGGCTGGTGGTGCAGATCCTGCCGCGCACCTTCAGCGCGGCGCAGAAGCAGCAGATCATGGCCTGGGAGATGGGCAAGCGCTGGCGGCAATGGCCAGCCAGCGAGATCTTCCCGCCCGCCATCCACTACCGGATACCGGCGCTGGCGCTGAGCGGGCCGCGCGGGCTCACGCTGGCCGCGCGCCGGGCGGGCATCGCCAGCCAGGCTTCGTGCCCGGCCGCCACCGACCCGGCGGCGGCACAGGTGCTGCTCAGCCATGGCTGCAGCGCAGTGCTGCGGGCCACCTACACCGACGCGACGCAGAGCCTGGCGGTAACGGTCGGAGTCGCCGTGCTGCCCAGCCCGGCCGCCGCCCGCGCCGCTCAGCGGGATCTGCCCAGCATTAACGGGATCCGCCTGACCCCCGGCCTGCGGGCGGTGCCGTTCCCGGACACGCTGGTGGCCAGGTTCGGCGACCGGCAGCGCCAGCTGGCCTGGGACCGGGCCGCCGGGCCCTACCTGGTGCTCGCCACGGTCGGCTACGCCGACGGCCGCCGCCGGGTCAACGAAAGCTCCAACCGGTACGCGACCGCGGAGATGGTCGGCCTGGAGAACGGCATCGGCGGCTGGGTGGCTGGGCATCTGGGCGTTGCCCCGCCGCCGCCACGGTGCCCAGGCGGCCCGGCATGCTGACGGCACGTGGGAGCGCCGTCAGGTGGGCCGCCGCGGTGGCCGCCTGCGCCGTGGCCATCGTGCCCGCGCTCGCGGGCACGCCCGCGGGCGCGGACGTCGTGCGGGACCAGGAGCTGTGGGTGCTGAACATGGTGCACGCCCCGCAGGCCTGGAACGTGACCCGCGGCCAGGGCGTGACCGTCGCGGTCATCGACAGCGGGGTCTCCCCGTCGGTGTCCGACCTGGCCGGCTCGGTTATCAGCGGCCCGGATCTGTCCGGGGTCCGCACGCGGATGGGCAACACCGCATGGGGCGTGCACGGCACCTGGATGGCCTCGCTGATCGCCGGGCACGGGCACGCGGGCGGGTCCAGCGGGATCATCGGGGTGGCCCCGGCCGCGAAGGTGCTGTCCATCCGGGTCGTCACCGACCGCGGGGACCCGCATTTCCGCGCGTACCGGCACGAGTCGAACGCCGAGGTCCAGCGGGCGCTGGCGACGGCCATCACCGATGCCACTACCCGCGGTGCCCAGGTCATCAGCATGTCCCTTGGCTACGGCGCGGCCAGCCGGCAGGTCCGGCTGGCCCTGCAGAACGCCCTTGATCACGGGGTGATCGTGGTCGCCTCGTCCGGCAACTCCGGAGCCAGCCTGGCCGCCCGGCGGGACGGCCAGGCCCCGTACTATTTCCCGGCCGACTACCCGGGTGTGCTCGGGGTGGGAGCGGTTGGCCCGGACGGGCGGGCGGCCAGCTTCTCCAGCGACAACCTTTCCGTGGAGGTCGCCGCACCGGGGGTCAGGGTGCCCGCCCAGGGCCGGGACGGGCAGTACTGGCTGGTCAGCGGCACCAGCCCGGCCTGCGCGATCGTTTCGGGGATAGCCGCGCTGGTCCGGGCCCGCTACCCGCACCTGCCGGTAGCGCTGGCCGACCAGGCGATCACCGGCACCGCCCAGCACGCGCCCCCCGGCGGATACGACGACCGGGTTGGCTTCGGGACCGTGGACGCTGCCGCCGCACTGGCCACCGCGGGCCGGCTGAGCCGCGACAGCGCGGTCAGCCACGGTGTGCGGCTGACCGCCCACTTCGGCGGCGGGCCGGCCGCGGTGCCGCCGGTGCCGGTGCCGGTGCGCGGCAAGACCGCGCTGGCCGTCTATGCCCTGCTGGCGCTGTGCTGCCTGGCGGTTGCCGGGTTCGCGGCCGCCGGGCTCCGCCGGACCCGCCGGTCCCGGGGGACCCGGGGGATCGCCAGGGGAAGCCGCGGGACCGCGGGTTCCCGGCCACTGCCGGGCGCATGACCGGCTCTCCCCGCGAACCCTTCAGCGGCTTCGCCGAGCAGGTACTGGACGTGGTCGATGCCATCCCGCCGGGACGGGTGATGTCGTACGGGGACATCGCCGAATACCTGGGCCAGGGTGGGCCCCGCCAGGTCGGCCGCGTGCTGGCGGTCTTGGGCGGCGGCGTCGCGTGGTGGCGGGTCATCCACGCCGACGGCTCGCTGCTGGCCGGTCACGAGCCGGCGGCCCTGGCCAGGTACCGGCAGGAGGGAACCCCGCTGCGTGAGGTGGCCGGCCGTTTCCGCGTCGACATGCGCCGGGCCCGCTGGGCTGGCTCGCCCGCTGACCTCCGGCCCGGCCGCGGCTTATGCTGCAGGTTGCGGCTCGGGCTGGTGGAAGCAGCAAGTGCCGGTGGAGCCGTGCGGCATGCTCTTGATGCCCGCGTCCGGATCGGTGCTGCCCCGTACGATCGCCCCGCCGTAGCCTGGCGTGCCCAGGAAGGCACCCCACCACAGCACCCACGGCTCCGGCCCGGGGGCCGCCGGGAACGGCTCGGCCATGGGGTGGACGCGGCGCTGCAGCACGTATGGGCCATCCATGGCCGCGGCCAGCCGGTCCCGCCATTCAGCTGGGCCGGTGAGCCAGCCCTGGATCACCCCGGCACCGGAGTGCAGCGCAGTCGGCTTGAGTACCAGGTGCTGGCGCTCGGCCCGGGCATAATCGGCCATATCCGCCTCACTGCCGCCTTCGACCGTGACCGGCCCGGGCCGCACCATCCGGGTCCACGGCAGGATCCGGTCCAGCCGGGCCAGTTCGGCGGGGGTGAACAGATGCCGGTGGGCCTCATCCGACAGCAGGGCGAGAGCGCCCTTGCTGCCGTAGACCTCGGCATCCATCGGTGCGAACAGTTTCACCTCGCCCCGCCCGGCGGCGCGCAGCAGCGGGCCGGCCAGTTCGCCTGCCTCCGGCCGGAGCAGGTCCTTGATCAGGAAGACCCGGTAGACCACATCCACCGGGCGGCCACCGAGCCAGGCCCGCCCGCCGCGGTAGCTGAGCTCCCCCACCTGGCAGGCCACCGCGGTCAGCCCGTACCGGGCTAGCTGCGCGGCACCCGCCCGCAGTTGGCTGTGCAGGATGCCGAACGAGTCCGGCCAGTCGGCCACCGCGATGAGCGGCTGCTCGCCGTCCCCGATGCCGCATTCGGCCCGCAACGTGGCGGCCAGCACCTCCATGGTGTCGGTGTAGCTGAGCCCGTGCGCCGCGACGAACTCGGCGACCGTGGGCTCGGTCAGGAAGGCGCGGTTGAGCAGGGCGTTGTCGAGGCCACCGAGGGCACTGCCCAGGTTGAGCTCCATCACCCGGAAGGCCGTGGTGTCCCGGAACAGATCGGCCCGGCCCAGCCGGGTCGGCGGCCGGCCACCCGCCAGCTCGACGGCTGTCAGCTGCAGGCCGGTCATCCCGACCGCCCGGGCGAAAGCGGTGACATCCCCGCCGAACAGTCGGCCGGGCAGGCAGGCCAGCATGGCGTGCAGGGCCAGCAGGTCGCCGCGCAGTTCCGCGAACTCGGCGTGCGCCAGAAAGACCGGCCTGGTCAGGCAGCTGCCGTCATAACTGCTGGCGGCCAGGTCGACCTGCTCGCGGGCCACATCGATGAGCCGGTTGTGCGGCACCCCGCGAGCGGCGACCTCAGCCAGGTAACGGCTGGTGAGCGACGCGGAGGCGGCCACGCCTCATGGTAACGGCGCAGCCGGTGCCCGGCCGCGGCCGCGGCCCTGACGACGTTCGCTGGGGCCGGGGCGCAGCCGCCGGGCCGGCCGGCGGCGGCCAGCATGGCGCCGCGCTCCGCGCCGGCCGGGGGTAGCCGACCAGGAACCAGCGTCAACTCATGGGCGTGGATCGGCGCGGAGTGTCGTGGCCGCGTGCTACAGGTAGAGGCGATCCGCGCATACGCCGCTGGGACCGCCCCAGACGGACCATTCTGTGCGTTACGGAGATGGACCGGCAGTCACCCGCGTACCGGCTGGTCCGCTCGCCTGGGCGAGCGGACCAGCCGGTCATCCTCGATGCCGCGCAGCGGGCCGTGGTCGAGCACGCCGGGGGCCCGCTGCTAGTGCTGGCCGGGCCAGGTACCGGCAAGACCGCCACCATTGTGGAGGCGGTGGCCGACCGCATCAGCAACCGCGGGATCGACCCCGAACGGGTGCTCGTGCTCACCTTCAGCCGCAAGGCGGCCGAGGAGCTGCGGGAGCGGATCACCGCCCGGCTGCGCCGAACTACGCGCGAACCGCTGGCGCTGACCTTCCACAGCTACGCCTACAGCCTGCTGTGCCGGGAGTACCTGCTGGCCGGGGATGAACCGCCGACCCTGCTGTCCGGGCCCGAGCAGCTGCTGGAGGTCCGGCGCATGCTGCGGGGCGAGGCGGCCGACGGTGGGCTGCGGTGGCCGGAGCGGCTGCGGCCCGCGCTGGCGACCCGCGGATTCGCGGCCGAACTGCGGGACTTCCTGCTGCGGGCGGCCGAGCGCGGGCTGGACGGCCCCGGACTGGCCCAGCTCGGCCGGCAGCGCGGACGCGACGACTGGGAGGCCGCGGGCGGGTTCCTCAGCCGCTATGAGGCGCGGTTCGACCTCGCGCCAGTGCCCGCGTACGACTATGCGGAGATCATCCGGATCGCCGCCTCGCTGCTGGCCCGGGGTGCGGTCAGGGACCGCGAGCGGAAGGCCTACGACGTGGTGCTGGTGGATGAATACCAGGACACCGACCCCGCCCAGGAAGCACTGCTGCACGCACTGGCCGGCGACGGCCGGGAACTGATCGCGGTCGGCGACCCGGACCAGTCGATCTATGCCTTCCGCGGGGCCGATGTGCACGGCATCACCCGCTTCCCTCGGCTGTTCCGCAGCCCGGACGGCCAGCCGGCCAGGGTCGTCTCGCTGCGGGCCTGCCGCCGCAGCGGCCCGGTGCTGCTGGCCGCGTCCCGGCGGGTCGCCCGCCGGCTGCCGGCCGGCCCAGGCGGCCACCGTGAGCTGGCCCCATCCCCGTCCGTCCCCCCGGGCACGGTGCGGGTGATCACCGCCACCAGCGCCAGCCAGGAGGCGGCGGTGGTCGCGGATGTGCTGCGCCGCGCCCACCTGCAGGACGGGGTGCCCTGGTCGGAGATGGCGGTACTGGTCCGGTCGGTTACCCACCAGGTCCCGCTGCTGCGCCGGGCGCTGATGGCGGCCGCGGTGCCGACGGTCGTGGCCGGTGACGAGCTGCCCTTGACCGCCGAGCCGGGGACACAGCCACTGCTGCTGCTGCTGCGCTGCGCACTGCGCCCGGAGACCCTGGACGAGGACGCAGCGGCACAGCTGCTCACTGGCCCGCTTGGCGGAACCGATGCACTAGGCCTGCGCAGGCTGCGCCGGGCGCTGCGGCTGTCCGCACAGGCCGCCGGGGTGGAGTCGGCCGTGGAGCCACTGGCTGCGGCCCTGGGTGACCCGCGCGAACTCGTGCTGGCCGATGGCCCGGCGGCGGACGCGGCGCAGCGGGTGGCCGCCCTGCTGGCCCTGGCCCGCGATACGGCTGCGGACGGTACCGCCCACGACACGCTGTGGGCGGTGTGGCAGGAGTCGGGCCTGGCCGGGGCCTGGCAGACGGTCAGTGCCGGTGGTGGTGCCCGCGGCGCCGCCGCCGACCGGGACCTGGACGCGGTGGTGGCGCTGTTCGAGGCGGCCGAGCGGTTCACCGCCCGGCTCCCGCCCGGTTCGCCGGGGCTGTTCCTGGACAGCCTGTCCGGCCAGGAGATTCCGGGCGACACGCTGGCCCAGCGCTCGCCGCCGGGGGAGGCCGTCCGCCTGCTGACCGCGCACCGCGCCAAAGGCCTGGAGTGGGACGTGGTGGTGGTGGCCGGTGTCCAGGAAGGCATCTGGCCCGACCTGCGGCTGCGGTCATCGCTGCTGGGCATGGACGAGCTGGTCGACCTCGCGGACGGGGTGGCCAGCCCGTCCGGGACCGACGCGACGGCCGCCGCGCTCGCTTCCAAGCTGCTGGCCGAGGAACGGCGGCTGTTCTATGTCGCGGTGACCAGGGCCCGCCGGACTCTGGTGGTGACGGCCGCCGGCGGCGACGACAGTGAGGAGCGCCCCTCACGTTTCCTGGCCGAGCTGGCCGGCGACGAGATCACCGCAGAGCACGTGTCCGGCTCAGCCCTGCGCTGGCTGTCGCTGCCGGCACTTACCGCGGATCTGCGGCGGGCCGCCGCCGACGTCCGGTGCCCGCCCGCGATGCGCCAGGCCGCCGCTGCTCAGCTGGCCCGGCTGGCACAGGCCGGGGTCCGCGGCGCCGACCCCCGCCAGTGGTATCAGCTCACCGAACTGTCCGGGGCCGGCCCGCTGGCCGGCCTGGACCCGGCTGCGCCCGGTGGCGGTGAGCTGATCAGGGTCTCACCCTCACAGGTGGAAACCTTCACCCGGTGCGGCCTGCGCTGGCTGCTGGAAGTCGCCGCCGGGGCCGGATCGGCGGACGTGGTGCGCCACTTCGGCATCGTCATCCATGCGGCGGCGGTGCTGGCCGCCGAAGGCGCGACCGAGACCACGATCAGCGAGCGGATCGACGAGGTCTGGCACCACCTGGATTTCGGCAGCGCCTGGTACAGCGAGAAACAGCGGGAACAGGCCCGCCAGATGGTGGCCAAGTTCCTCGCCTGGCACCGGGAGAACCCGCGGGAGCTGGTGGCCTTCGAGGAACGGGTGCGGGCCCAGGTGGGCGCGGTGGAGATCACTGGCCGGGTGGACCGGCTGGAGCGTGACGGCGATGGCCGGGCGGTCGTGGTCGACCTGAAGACAAGCTCCAGCCCGGTGCCGGCCGCGGACCTGGACCGCAATCCGCAGCTTGGCGTGTACCAGCTGGCGGTGCTGCTGGGCGCCTTCGAGCGGCACGGCCTGACCGAGCCGGGCGGTGCCGAGCTCATCCAGGTTGGCAAGGCAAGCCTGACCACGCAGGTCCGGGTGCAGCCGCAGCGCTCCCTGCTGGACGACCCCGATCCCGGCTGGGCGCAGGACCTGGTCGAGACGGTCGCGGCCGGCATGGCCGGGCCGCTGTTCCAGGCCAGGGTGAACCCCGGCTGCCGGCACTGCCCGGTCGCCGCCTGCTGCCCCGCGCATCCCACGGGTGAGCAGGTGACGACGTGACCGGGCCGCCCGGGTACAGCCCGGCGCAGCTGGCGCGGCTGCTCGGCCTGCCCGCGCCGACCAGCGAGCAGGTGGCGGTCATCGCCGCGCCCCTGCAGCCCGTCGGGGTGATCGCCGGGGCCGGGTCGGGCAAGAGCGAGACCATGGCGGCCCGGCTGGTCTGGCTGGTCGCCAACGACCTGGTCGCGCCCCACCAGGTGCTCGGGCTCACCTTCACCCGCAAGGCCGCGGCCGAACTGGGGCAGCGGGTGCGGGCCCGGCTGGCCGGCCTGCGGCGGGCTGGCCTGCTGCCGGGCCCTGATGGGCTGGCCGCCGGCCCGCTGGCAGCCGCTGGCGGCGGTGCGGATACCGATGAGCTGCTGGACGGTGAGCCGGTCGTCTCCACCTACCACGCCTACGCGGCCCGGCTGGTCGCCGACCACGCGCTGCGCGAGGCGATGGAACCGTCGCTGCGGCTGATTACCCCGGCCGTGTGCTGGCAGATCGCGGCGCGGGTGGTGGCCGGCTATGGCGGCCCGATGGACGCGGTGGACCGGACCCCGCAATGGGTGACCGCCGCGGTGCTGGACCTGGCCGCCGAACTCGCCGACCACCTGCGCACGCCGGCCGAAGTGGAGCAGGCCGGCCGGTGGCTGGATGCCGCCACCCTGGCGCTGCCCGGCCAGCCACCAGCACCGGTCAGGAAGATCCGGCAGTGCCAGCGCGTCCGGGAGCAGTTGCTCCCGATGGTGGCCGCCTACACCCAGGCGAAGGCGGCCCGGGAAGTGATGGACTATGGCGACCAGGTCGCGCTGGCCGCCCGGATCGCTGCCGCCCACCCAGAGGTGGGCGCCATCGAACGGGCCCGCTACCAGGTGGTGCTGCTGGACGAGTACCAGGACACCAGCCATGCCCAGCTGGTCCTGCTGCGGGCGCTGTTCGCCGGCGGGCATCCAGTCACTGCGGTCGGCGATCCCTGCCAGTCGATCTACGGCTGGCGCGGTGCCAGCGCCGGTAACCTGCTGCGGTTCGCCGAGGACTTCCCGGTGACCCGGCCGGGCGGCAACGGCGGCCGGCCGCGGCCGGCCCCGGTCAGGGTGCTGTCGACCAGCTTCCGCAACACCGAGAACGTGCTGGACGCGGCCGGCGCCCTGCAGTCCGGGCTGCGGGCGGAGGCGCCGCTGGTGCCGCGGCTGGTACCGGCCCCGGCGGGGGCTGGGCGTGGCAGGGTGGCCTGCGCCCTGCTGGAGACCGCCGCGGACGAAGCCGGATGGGTGGCGGCCCAGGTTGGTGACCTGCTGGCGCTACCGCCCGGGCTGGCGCCGGACGGGCAGCCCTGGCCGGAGCCGGGCCGGGCCGGGATCCGGCCGTCCGACATCGCGGTGCTGTGCCGGAAGCGGTCGCAGTTCCCGTTGCTGCGGGCCGCGATCGAAGCCCGCGGGATCCCGGTGGAGGTGGTCGGCCTGGGCGGCCTGCTGACCGTTCCCGAGGTAGCGGACGTGGTCGCCACCCTGCGGGTCCTGCACGACCCGGCTGGGTCGGCGGCGCTGGCCAGGCTGCTGGCCGGGCCGCGCTGGCGGATCGGGCCGCGCGACCTGGTCGCTCTTGGGAGGCGGGCCCGGGAGCTGGCCCGCGACCACCGCGGGGGGGATAGCGGCGGCCCGGCACCGGCCACCGCTGGGCAGGAACCGGGCCAGGCGGGGGAGCCTGGCCAGCCGCTGGGCAGCGTTCAGCGGGAGGATCCGCTGGCGCTGGCGGTTACCGACCTGACCGCCGAGCAGGGCAGCCTGGTGGAGGCGCTGGACGATCTTGGCCCGGCGGCCCGGTACTCGGCTGCGGGGCATGCCCGGTTCGCCGCGCTGGCGGCCGAACTGCGCATGCTGCGCACGCACACCAGCCGGCCGCTGCCCGACCTGGTTGGCGAGGTGGAGCGGGTGCTCGGGCTGGACGTGGAAGTGGCCGCCCAGCCGTGGCGGGACCCGGCCGTCGCCCGGGCTGACCTGGACGCCTTCGCCGACGCGGCGGCAGCCTTCGCCGACGATGAGGAGGAGCCCACGCTCGCCGCCTTCCTGGCGTATCTGACCGCGGCCGAGGCCGAGGAGTACGGGCTGGAAGCCGGCCGGCCGAGCGGGACCGACGCGGTCACCCTGACCACCGTGCACGCGGCCAAGGGGCTGCAGTGGCCCGCGGTGGTGGTGCCCGGCCTGGCGGGCGGGGCGAAGGCTCGGGTGTTCCCCGCCCGCCCGCTGGCCAGCACCCGGTGGACCGAGAACCCCCGGCTGCTCCCGTTTGGCCTGCGTGGCGATGCTGGTGACCTGCCGGCGCTGGCCGATCTGTCGGCACCTTCGCTGGCCGCGTTCACCGAGGCGTGCATAGCCCGGGAACTGGCCGAAGAACGGCGGCTGGCCTACGTGGCAGTGACCCGCGCCGGGTACTGGGTCGCCTGCAGCGGTTACTGGTGGGGGGACGGGGTCTCCCCGCTGGGGCCGTCGGTGTTCCTGCACGAGGTGCGGGCGGCGTGCCAGGCCGGCGCTGGTGTGGTCGCCCGGTGGGTGCCGCCCCCCGGGGACGACGCCACCAACCCGATACTGGCCAATCCGGTTTCGCTGCCCTGGCCGCCGCCGCTGGCCGGCCCGCGGCACGCCGCGGTGGCCGACGCGGCGGCCCTGGTGGAGGCGGCCCGCGCCCTGCTGACGGGGGCGCCGGGGCCGGCTCGCGCGCCCCGGGTGGACGGCGTGCCCACGCCCGGCACCGGGGCAGCCGCCGGGCCAGAGCCCAGCATGGCGGCGGACGGCGGCGGGCTGACCGGCGGGGACCAGCTGGTGACGGCGGGCTGGGCCGGTGACACCGATCTCCTGCTGGCCGAGAGGGAGGAGCGGCGGGCTGACCTGTCGGCCGTCACCCTGCCGGGCCGGCTCACCGTCTCGTCGCTGGTTACCATGGCCGCGGATCCGGCTGAGCTGGCCCGCGAGATCCGGCGGCCGATGCCACGGCCGCCGGCGCCGCAGGCCCGGCGCGGCAGTGCTTTCCACCGCTGGCTGGAGGAGCGGTTCGGTCAGCAGCGGCTGCTCGACCCGGCCGACCTGCTTGGTGCGGCGGACGAGCTGGCCGGCGACGGCGACGCCAGCGACCTCGCGTCGCTGCGCGAGCACTTCGAGGCGGGTGCGTGGGGCAGCCGCTGGCCCCTCGAGGTGGAGGTGCCGTTCGAGATGCTGATCGCTGGGCGGTCGGTCCGCGGCCGGATCGACGCGGTCTTCGCCGACGCCGCAGATGGCCGCTATGACCTGGTCGACTGGAAGACCGGGCCGCCGCCCGAGGCCGCCCATGACCGCCGCGCCGCCGCCGTCCAGCTCGCCGCCTACCGGCTGGCCTGGGCGGGGCTCGCCGGAGTGCCGGTGGGCCAGGTGCGGGCGGCGTTCTACTACGTCCGGCACGACCTCACCCTGCGGCCGGGGGACCTGCTGGACGAGGCGGGGCTGACGGCGCTCATCGAGGGCATCCCGCTCCGCGGCTGAATCGCAGACGCTGGCATGCCAGCGGACAGGCGCCTGGCGGGGTGCTCACTCCGGTGCCCGTTGCCCGGTGGCCGTCAGATCGGGCGCTGAGCGTGTACCGTCTTGTTTCCGTCAGGCCATGTGTGTTGACGATCGAAGGAGTCCCGCCGTGTCCGATCGTGTGCCGGCACCGGCACCGCCTCCCGCTTCCCCGGGCCGTGAGCCGCAGCTCGCCTACTCGGACCTCCAGCCGGAGATGCTGGACGAGGGCGGCCGACGCCAGAAGGCGGCGAAGATCGTGGCGGTGCTGAAGCATTTCCTGGGGCGGGTGGATCTCAGCGGTCTGGTAACAGCAGACATTGGCTGCTCGACGGGCTTCATCGCAGATACCCTGTGCCAGGCAGGGGCTGCCGTCACCGGGTACGACATCGATGAGCCGGGCCTCGGGCGGGCTCGCGCCCGGTTCGGGCAATCACTGAAGTTTGTCAACGCGCCCGGGGATGCCCTGCCCGTACCAGATGCCTCGATCGACCTTGTGGTGTTCAACCACATCTACGAGCACGTCATCGACGCTGACGCGGTGATGACGGAGATCCGCCGCGTGCTCAGCCCCGATGGCGTCGTTTACCTGGGCCTCGGCAACAAGCACGGCGTGGTCGAACCGCACTACAAGCTGCCCTTCCTGTCCTGGCTGCCGAAATCCGCGGCGGACAGGTACGTCCGTGCGGCCAAGCGCGGAGACCGCTACTACGAGACGTTCCGCACGCGGTCCGATCTGCTGAAGATGTGCGCCGGACTGAACGTTTGGGACTACACGTACACCGTGCTGACCCAGTCGCGAGACTTCCAGGCGGACGATATGGTGCCCGCCAAACTGGCCAACGCGCCGCTCGGCGTCTGGAAGACGTTCGCCCCTATCCTGCCGACATTCATCTGGGTAGGAACACCGGGGCAGCAGCGGCCCGCAGGCCCGCCGGCCCGGGTGAACCCAGAGCGCATTATCCAGGCCTGACAGCGCCAGCGCTTGCCGCCTGCGGCAGCCAGTCACCGCCGCTGACCGCAGCGCAGATCGTCCGTCACGACGGCTATCAGCCGATGTCCACGGGTGGCTGCCGATCCAGGAGGTGTCGAGCCAGTTCTCTGGCGCAGGCCCCGGTGGCGCGGAGATCGTCCTGGTCTTCAAGCGGGCTGGGTCCAGCTACGAGCCGTACTGGATCGCCAGTCTCACGGCCAGCGAAATCTTCTCCTCCTCGGTCGCGATACCGCTGTCCGCTATTGATCGGTGTTAGGTAACGGGGGATCATCCAGTGTGTCTAGCCACATCACGGTCGAGGGGGGAACCGGATGGTGGACAAGAAGAATGGAACCAGGAATGTCCTTCCCTGGGTTCTCGGCGTTCTCCTGCTTGCGGCTTGGACGGTCTCCCTTGCCGTTCTGCGGCCCACAGTGGTTTTTCCTGGAGTTCCACGCCGGATCGGTCAGGACATGTGGGCAGGGATCCCCGTTCTGTTGGCCTGCATCCTGCTCGTAGCCTTCGGGGTCCGCACCTGGCAGACCCGGGACGAGCGGAAGCTGGGCCGACTCATTCATGAGCGCCTGTTGGATGAGGGGAATGATCCCAAGCAGATACGCAAGCGGGAGAGGCAGGAGCTGGAGCAGCAGGCTCCTGAGCGGGAGCAGCGGGCTACCGAGCGGGAGCAGCGGGCTGCTGGGCTGGAGCAGCAGGCTGCTGGGCTAGAGCAGCAGGCTGGCCGACTGAAGGAGGAGGCTGCCGGACTGAGGCGGAGTGTTAGAGCGCTGGCGGCCGAGAACCGGAAGAAGGAGGTGCAGAACAAGATCAGAGAAGAAGAACGGAAGCGGGAGGAACGCAAGCGCGAGAAGGTCGTGCCTGAGTCACCCCGGGAGCCTGCGGGCACTTAGGGACGGGAAAGCCGCAGGCCCACTGCAGTTCCGTGCCGTCCTCGGCCAGCTTGTGGATGAACCACAGCGCAGCCTCATCGACTGGGGGCCTGTCCATCACTGCCTTCCGTATGGCGTTCTGCGTGACTTCGTCAAGGGTCCCGACGAGCGCGGTAGTAGGTGGCCCTCGCACCCTGGCGCGCTATCTCATTGAAGTTGTGACCGAGGCCAGCTGCGGGTCTCGGATGGGTTGTGCTCGGCCAGGTGGTTGCCGTAGCGCGGCGCTGACCTGCGTCTTCGCAGCTAGCAGCGCGAAAATAGCGAGGCCCAGCGGATACATGAAGTACCCGGCCCGGGTGGCCGGCGCGAGCAGGAAAAGCGCGGTCAGCCCGATGGCCAGCCGCCAGGCCGCCGCCCGTGCGCTGGCCGGCGGGCGTGCCACCAGCCAGGCCCCGGCCGTCAGGGCCGCCAGCGCCACCAGCCCGATGGCGGCCCAGTGGCCGGCCCGGCCGGCGCTGGCAATCAGGTGCCCGGGCAGCAGGCTCGCTGCCGGGCTGGCTATCTTGGCCAGGCCCAGCGGGAACGCCAGGGTGTTCACCACCATGGCAGCCGGGTCCATCGCCGCCACCGGCCCGTCCGCCAGGCCCGCCACCGCCAGCGCCGCCAGGGCGACCAGGCCGGCCGCGCGCTTGCCCTGCCGCGTGCCCACCAGCAGCAGCACCACCACCAGTGCGGGCCACGCGGTGGCCTTCATCGCGGCCGCCACACCGAGCACCACCCCGGCCGCGGCCAGCCGCGGCCAGGACCGCCCGCGCGGCTCAGCCAGCAGCGCGAAACCCAGGCAGATCAGGCCAAGCACCGGCAGGTCATCACCGCCGACCGAGAGCGGGAAGGCAATCACCGGCGAAGCGATGACGACCGCGGTCCACCAGCCGGAATGCCGGGTCCCGAGCAGGGCCAGGGCCGCCCCGAACGTGATGCCGAACACCACCCCGAACCACAGCCGGGGATCGGTGAGCGGCCCGCCGCCGAACACCGCCCGCGGCAGCCCGAACACGATGAGGGCCGGCAGGTAGGGGGTGTACGCATAGGGGCTGTGCGCTGCGGCCAATGCCGCGGCTCCCTGGTAGGGAGTGCCGCGATGCAGCAGCAGCGCGGCCGACCGGACCGTCACCCCCACCTCGGGCTGGGCCCCCCCGGTAACAGCCAGCCAGCCGAGCGGGGCCAGCACGGCACCAGCCAGCGCGGCCAGCACCGCCAGGCCGGTGGCGCGGCGCGGGGCCGTCCTGCCCGCCGGCCAGCGCCGCGTAATCAGCAGGATCAGGCTGGCGACGCCATAGCCGGCGGTGGCGAACAGCCCCCAGGTGCGTTCTGCGGGCTGGCTGCTGATGGCGGCGATGACGGCGGCAAACACCGTGGACAGGCTGGCCAGCACCAGCAGCCACTCCCGCCCAGCCAGCCGGGCGGCCCGCCCGGCCGGTGAGTGCCGCCAGCCAGCACCCCGCCGCGCGCCGGTACTCTTGCGGTCACCGGCGAGTTGCAGGGTCACGGTTGACGACGTTATGCCTGGCGAGCCTGCCGCGTCGTCATGCCGCAGGGTGATCTCTTGGCCGGCCCACGGGCGAGGAGCGCGACCTGCGGGTGGCCGGGCTCATGCGCCGTTAGAGTGCCGGAACAACACCCTTTCCAGGAGGCTCAGCGCATGGACGTCCGCGGCTACGTCGAGCAGCAGGCAGGCGCGTTCTTCGGCGAGCTGCGGCAGTGGCTGGCCATCCCGTCGATTTCGGCCGATCCGGGCCATCACGGCGATGTCCGGGCCAGCGCCGGCTGGCTGGCCAGCCATCTGCGGTCCATCGGCTTCCCAGAGGTGGAGATCTGGGAGACCGGCGGCGACGGATCGCCGGGCCTGCCCGCGGTCTACGCCTGCTGGCCGGCCGCTGATCCCGCGGCGCCGGCCGTCTGCGTCTACGGCCATCACGACGTGCAGCCGGTGGAGCCGCTGGCGGAGTGGGACTCACCGCCGTTCCAGCCCGCTGAGCGGGACGGCCAGCTGCTCGCCCGCGGCGCGTCTGACGACAAGGGCCAGGTGATGCTGCACAGCCTGGGCCTGCGCGCCTGGCTGGCAGCGGCCGGGGCCAGCGCCCCACCGGTCACCATCAAGCTGCTGATCGAGGGGGAGGAGGAGTCAGGCTCGCCGCATTTCGCCGAGCTGCTGCGGGCCAGGGCCGACCACCTGGCCTGTGACGTGATCGTGGTGTCCGACACCACCATGTGGGCCGCCGACGTGCCCTCCATGTGCACCGGGATGCGCGGGGTGGTGGCAGCCGAGATCTCGCTGCACGGCCCGGACACCGACGTGCACTCGGGCTCGTTCGGCGGCGGCGTGCCCAACCCGCTGCACGCCATGACCGCGCTGCTGGCCGCCTTGCACGACGGCGATGGGCGGGTTGCCCTGCCGGGGTTCTACGACCGGGTGCGCCCGCTCACCGCGGCCGAGCGGGAGCTGTTCGCCCGGCTGCCGTACGACGAGAAGCTCTGGCTGGCCGATGCCGGGCACAGCCAGGTAGCGGCCGGGGAGGCTGGATTCACCACCCTGGAGCGGATCTGGGCGCGGCCAACGGCCGAGATCAACGGCATGTGGGGCGGCCACACCGGGCCCGGCGGCAAGACGATCGTGCCCGCCAGCGCGCATGCCAAGGTCTCCTTCCGGCTGGTTGCTGACCAGGAGCCGGCCGAGGTCGCGGACGGGCTGCGGGCGCACGTGGCCAGGCACACCCCGCCCGGCATCCGGGCCGAGCTCAGTTTCGAAGGACCGGGGGTGCGGCCCTGCTTCTCGCCCATCGATTCCGCGGTGGTGCAGGCGGGCAGGCGGGCGATGGAGCGGGCGTTCGGCACCGACGTGCTGTTCACCCGGGAGGGCGGCAGCGGCCCGGAAGCAGATCTGGCCGCCGTTCTCGGCGCGCCGCTGGTGTTCGTGGCGGTCGGCCTGGATTCGGACCGGATCCATGCGCCGAACGAGAGGGCGGAGATGCCCCTGCTGCTGAAGGGGGCCGAGGCGGTGGCGTACCTGTGGGACGAGCTGGCGGCGGTGTACCGTCACTGACCGGCCGGACCGGGCGGCCGCCGGCGATCTGAGCGGCTTCACGCTCGCCCGGGCCGAGGTTGACCGGGTCAGCGCGCGGCGCGAGGACGCGGCCTGGGTGG
>Ga0318568_10000138_pt1 | contig 26549 bp, 27 predicted proteins | sample GRESIP088b5f21_FD_203690 | JGI IMG/M metagenome (GOLD analysis project Ga0318568, IMG submission 203690) | Tropical soil microbial communities from Luquillo Experimental Forest, Puerto Rico - GRE.SIPMG.088b5f21 | ecosystem: Environmental > Terrestrial > Soil > Tropical forest > Bulk soil...
TGCATCTAAGGCATTTGCAATAGCTTCAAAGTAAATCATCTCAAGCGATGAGTTACCAAAAAACATTTTAACGGCTTGACTTAATTTTACTTTCATGCTAATAATTATTATTCAGTTTTACAACTTTCCATTAAACGCCTTCTGTAACACACTCTTTTTCAATTCTTCCAAGTCTAATATCTTTTGTTGGTAAATAGTCTCCAGTCGTTTGGTTTCAACTGAAAGAGCCGTAAATTTATTAATGATAACTTTCTGGTCTTTCAAAGTTGGTAGCGGAATGATTATACTACGAACATTATCTTTTGTAATTGTTTTTGTTGTCGCTCCCTGTAATCTTGATTTAATCTGAAAATCTCCTGAATAAGATTTCAAATAATGAAATATGAATTCAGGAATTGCTTTTTTTTCATCTAGCCTAATTAAGAATAAATTCATTGCTAACGAACAAGGTCTATCAACTCTTGGCATTAAATACACTTTGCCTGCATTTCCGATTTTACTCATGATAATTTCCCCACCAAATACTTTACTTTTACTTAGAAAATTATATCCGTATTCGTCAATGTATCGAAAATCATTTTCAAAATCATTTTCAAAATCAGTACTTCTAATCATCCACGCAAAATCTTCAGTCTCTTTCAATTCAACATTTGCTTTTAAAACCTCATAACTTCCATTGGCATGGTAATCAGTAAGAGTTGTGATAATCTCACCAAATTCTTTCTCTCCCCAACCCTCACCTTTCTTTTCAAACACCCCTTGCAAATAGCTCTCAAACAGCTTTTTGGCATTTTTTATATTTTGTTCGGCATTGGTTTTTACTTTGGCTATAGCTGCAAAGGCTTCATCTAAAATGGAAACTATGCGTTGCTGTTCAGGAAGTGGCATCCATAAAAACGGTTCATTTTTATAATCTTTAAAATAAATATGAGGAATGGCAGCCCCTGCAACATATTTCTTGAAATCTACTGACATCAAGGAATAGTTCAAGTAATCTAAATCAATATTTTCTTTAGGTAAAATGTATTGAAGCGTTCCAATAACAGAGGTGTAAGCATCCATTTTAGTTATTCTACCAACACCAGAGCCATCTTTTACAATTGATAGATATGGTTTATCTCTGTGACAAAAGCTCACATTTTTAATTAATCCACTTGCTCCGTAAATCGGATAATCACCTTCATTATCAGCTAATTTATTTTGCGAAACATTAGAAGATGCGCTTACACAGACATCACCAATAGTTTTTATTTCCCAACCTTGTTTCATATCAGCTCTAAAATTGAGTTTAAAATCTCAGCACTTTCATCGTCCAATGCTTTCATAGCTGCTAAAATCTCTTGCGGTTGACGCAAGGCAACTTCTTCTTTTTTGTTGGGATTTTTAGCACTGAGGTCAAAAGTTGCTTGGTCAATATCTTTAATATCTAATGACCAAGAATTTTCACTTTCTGCTTTCGTTTTTTGGAGTTCTACAAAGTCAGCTAAATCTTTTTCGCTCAATGCATTTGTTTTGCCTAAGTTTCTATCGAGATTCAGTTGGTAAAACCATACCTTTTGAGTGGGTGCACCTTTTTCAAAGAACAACACCACCGTTTTTACACCAGCCCCTGTAAAAGTACCAGCGGGTAAATCCAGTACAGTATGAAGGTTACAACTTTCCAACAGCAACTTCCGTATGCTTACCGAAGCATTGTCGGTATTACTCAAAAAAGTGTTTTTGATTACAATACCAGCTTTACCACCAGCTTTCAAGATTTTGATAAAATGTTGTAAAAAAAGTGAAGCAGTTTCGCCTGTTTTGATTGGGAAGTTTTGTTGTACTTCGGCTCTTTCCTTTCCTCCAAAGGGTGGGTTTGCCAACACTACATCATAGCGGTCTTTTTCTTGAATGTCGGCTAAGTTTTCAGCGAGCGTATTGGTATGTATAATGTTAGGAGCTTCCACACCGTGCAAAATCATGTTCATTGTCCCAATAATGTAAGCCAATGATTTTTTCTCTTTGCCGTAAAAGGTGTTTTTCTGTAAGGTAACTACATCGTTGGTCGATAGTTTTTTATGGTGTTTCAAGTATTCAAAGGCTTCTACCAAGAATCCAGCTGAACCAACAGCACCATCGTAAATTTTTTGTCCAATTTCGGGAGCAACAACTTTTACAATGGTTTTAATCAAAGGGCGTGGGGTATAATATTCTCCACCATTGCGCCCTGCATTGCCCATGTTTTTGATTTTATCTTCGTATAAGTGGCTCATTTCGTGCTTCTCAGCATGAGTACGAAAACGAAGTTCGTCAATGCGGTTTATTACTTCCCGAAGATTGTAACCGCTTTGCACACGGTTTTTCAGTTCGGAGAAAATCTCACCAATTTTATATTCCAGCGTGTCGGCACTTTCGGCAGATGTTTTGAACTTTTTCAGATACGGAAATAGCTGTATATTTACAAAGTCAGCAAGGTCATCCCCAGATAACGCTTTGTGATGGTCTAGTTTACCCTCTGCATCTTTTGGCGTAGCCCACACATTCCATTGATACGTTGGTTCAATAATTGAAGTATATGTTTTGCCAGTCAGTTCGGCAGCTGTGGCTTTGTCCTTTTCTAAATCATCCAGATATTTAAGAAATAAAATCCACGAAGTTTGTTCCACATAATCTAATTCACTTCCACACCCAGCATCTTTGTGCAGTATATCATCTATATTCTTAAAAGTTTGCTCAAACATATTTTGTTTTTTGTAAGATTCATACAAAAGTATTAAAAAAAAACGAAATGAAACATTGTTCCACTTCGTTATTAAATTCTTTCTACTGTTGGCTAAATTGAATACTCTCGTTTAACCCGTTCATTGTAGTTTTCTACCCTCTCAACATGGGTGTCAATCACCTCAATTAGCTCTGAGACTTCAACGTCTGCTATGATAATAGAGGGTTCATTACTTCTAATCAATTTTAAGTCAAAAAGGTCTGTTTCTTCATTATAAACAACCTCTACTAATCCTTTGTGAATAAATCCATTAACAGAGAATCTCAATCCGTTATTTATGGCTACTGGAGAGTTGAATCCCCAGCTAAAAACTACCAACTTTTGCCGTGTGAGACAGTTCAGTATATATCTTGTCATAATTTTTTAGAAAACTTGTATGATTGACTCCCAGCGAAAGCTTCTCCATTCAGCTTTTTCAACATCAAAATATGCGCTGGTTGAATAAGTTTCTCTGGATTCTCCTCTCCCATTGATATATTTTGAAACTAATGAACGGTTGAGCGTTCCCCATGCTTCACGAACACTGCCATCCTTTTTTAGAAATAGAAAGTGAGCTACACCATTAGTCATTTTTTCTTTCAGGTTTTGAATCATCATTGATTTCATACCCGCAAGCAAATCACTTTGAGTTCTTGATTGAATGACCATTGCTCTTGTTGTGGTCATGTTTGAAATTGCTAGTAAATGTACCATAATATATATTTAAGAGTTTGACAATTATTTGAAATTTGTAGGTAATTTCCAACCGTTTAGTTGGTACATCAATTCCAAAGCGTAAATTCTACCTATTCTTGAAGAGCAAAAGCTTTCTACTTTGTTGCCTGTTGCAATTTCCCAAACTCCCCAGCCACTACCAGAGCAAGCCACTTCGTATTTTCTTGGTTTGTAAGTTGAATTATTCATGGTGTTGTTTGTTTTTGTTTACACTACAAATATAGTGCATATGTTCGATATATGCAAGTTTCCGCACAAAATATTGCATATATTTGTCATTTGCACTATAATTACTATATTTGCAAAAAAAATAAATTATGGCAAAAAAGGAGAGAACTATATTTCACTTGGAATTGAAATCAACGGAGCTGATTGAGAAGTATACTAAGCAACATCATTACTTTGGTAGTATTGCAGCGATTTTTTCTGATTTTACACCAGAGGAAATTAATATTAAATATAACAACCTTAGAAATAAGAAAATTACCGATACTATTCCTTTTGAGAATGCGGTCTTTGTTTTGAGGAAGGATATTTTAAAAACGATTGAAAAAGGACGAGAAAAGGAATCGGAATAAGAAGGTAAAAAGAAGGGTAAATTGAGGTAATTTTGGCTATGTTTGGAAAATGTTTGGAATTTTTATAAATGAAAAAATGCAACTGATTGAAAATCAGTTGCATTTTTCTGTCGTATTCCACTGAGTGTACCCGAAGCGGGACTTGAACCCGCACAGCCGTGAAGCCAAAGGATTTTAAGTCCTTCGTGTCTACCATTCCACCATCCGGGCATGATAAACTCAATCTTTTTATGGAGCGAAAAACGGGACTCGAACCCGCGACCCCGACCTTGGCAAGGTCGTGCTCTACCAACTGAGCTATTTTCGCAATTTACAATCCGCTTTTCTCTCTAAGCGGCTGCAAAGATACGTTTTATTTTTAATTTCCGAAATATTTCGGAAGAAAAAATCATTTTCTGAGCTATTCTGATGCAACCATGCAAGCAGTGTTCAGATTATTGCTAGATCAAAATGTAAATATGGTCTCTTTAAATATTTCACTCACTGTTGGATGTGGAAATACAACTTCCTGCATCTCAGCCAAAGTCATCTCTTGTTCGATGGCCATGCAAGCTCCATATATGATTTCACTACTTGGATTTCCCAGCATATGGATACCAATAACCTCGCCAAATTTTTCGCCAACAAGAATTTTACACAAACCGCTTCCACCTTCATTTTCGGCAACAAAACGTCCTGCATAGGCCATCGGGAGCTTAGCTACTTTATAAGCAATTCCTTTTCCCTTTGCTGATTCTTCTGTTTCGCCTACTCCGGCAACTTCAGGATTTGTGTAAACCACGCCCGGGATAGAATTATAGCACATTTTATCTTCACGTCCTGTCAGGTTATTTACCACTACCTCACCTTCCCGGCTGGCTGTATGAGCCAACAATGAAAAACCGGTAACATCACCTGCAGCAAATACATTAGGTGCGCTGGTACGCATTTTCTCATCCACCTTGATGCCACCACGGTCCAGTTCCAGATGCAGATTTTCCAATCCAAAACCTCTCGTTACTGCCCGACGGCCAACACTAACCAATATTTTGTCACCCTCTACTGATTCTGTTTTCCCGTCTTTTTCGAAAAAGACTTTGTTTCCTTCTACTTTCACCACTTTTGCCTCCAAATTAAATTCAATACCTTTTTTAGCGTAAATTTCACGAAGCTTGGCAGAAATTTCGAAATCATTATTGCCCAGTATTTCTGGGAGCATTTCAATCACTGTAACTTTTGAACCAAGGCTGTTATACAAACTGGCAAACTCCATTCCGATAACTCCACCTCCAATTATGACTAGAGAAGCTGGCTGTTCTTTCAATTGAAGAATCTCTCTATTGGTAAGGATTATCTCACCGGCTTCATCCAATCCAGGAATAGGAGGAACAAATGCTTCTGAACCGGTGCAAATAAGCAAATTCGCACCTAAATAAGATTCACCATTACAAACGACTTCAATCCCGGCCTCATTTTGACCCTGAACCATTGCTTCGCCCTTGATAACAGTAACCTGGTTTGATTTCATTTTAGCCTCCACGCCGATAACCAGTTTGCGAACTATTTTATTTTTTCTAGCTACAATTTTTCCGTAATCAAAGCGGATGTTGTCTCCATAAACGCCGTACTTATCGCCGTGTAAAGCATTTTCGTACGTTTTGGCACTATAGAGCATGGTTTTAGTTGGGATGCATCCTTCGTTTAAGCACACGCCACCCATGCTCTTTTTTTCAAAAAGGATGACCGAAAGCCCTTTATGACCTGCACGTTCGGCAGCTACATAGCCTGCAGGACCACCGCCAATTATTATTAAATTATACATATTCAATTGTTTATATTTGTTGATATTATCAGTCTTTGATCTAGGACTGATAAATGGGTGTAAAGCTAGTAAAAAATGTAGACTGAGTTGACTCTATTTTGAAAATTTTATTTTAAGGAACCCAATGAGACAAGCTTTTCAAAAAGATGAGTACAATTTATAAGATATTCTTATTTATCTTACAAATTGTACTCATAAAAAATACAAACTCTATTTTACAACAAAATCGTTAATCTTTAATTTTATATCCTCTCCAACCGTAATAGGCACAAAAAATAAAACAAATAAGTGGAACAATGTATGCTAATTGATAAACATGTGGGTTCAAGTGCATAATGTATGCAGTAAGCTGTGGCAAACAAGCATTTCCGATAATAGCCATGACTAAAAATGCTGATCCACTTTTAGTGTTTTCGCCCAAACCTTCTAGAGCCAATGAAAATTGTGTTGGATAAATAATTGACATGAAGAAAGATATACATAGCATGCAATACAAACCAATCAATCCTCCAAAATTCACAATTACAATACATAAAATTACATTTATAATCGAATATACGAACAACATATCCTGAGGTCTGAATTTGACCATCAAAAGAGTGCCGATCCAACGGCCGATGAAGAATGCCAGCATATAAAGTCCAAAAAATGTGGTAGCTGTGTTTTCTTTCAATCCGACATAAGTGCAGCAGTAGACCAAAAACAAACTATTAATAGCAGTTTGACCGCCATTGTAAAAAAATTGTGCTATAACTCCTGTCCGAAAATGAGACCTTTTCAGCACTTTAAAGTTAATCAGTTTTTTATTGGCCGATTCACCTTCTTGAAATTTACCTTCTTTGATTTTTGGTAATTTAGACATGATGAAAATCACAGCTATGACTCCGAGAACTACGGCCAATATTAAATAAGGCAATTTGATTGAATTTGTTTCGAACTGAATATAGCCAGTCCATCCACCTGGATAATTGGCAGGAATAGTTGCCCGGGTATAATTTTGTCCGCTTAATACCAGTTTGCTCAAAAACATAGCCGATACAAAGGCGCCAAGTCCGTTGAAAGATTGTGCTAAATTGAGACGACGAGTGGCAGTAGCATGGTCGCCTAATGCTTTTACGTAAGGGTTTGCAGCCGTTTCTAAGAAGCAGAATCCGGTGGCAATGATAAAGAAAATAACGAGGTATGCCCAATACTGTTGCAATGCTGCAGCAGGAAAGAAAAGTAAACCACCAAACGCAGCCACTAATAATCCGAAAATAATCCCGGATTTGTAACTATAACGCTTCATAAACATTGCAATTGGGATTGGGAAAATAAAATAAGCCAGCCAGTATGCGGTTTCTGTAAAAGAAGCTTGGAACGTATTTAATTCACAGGTTTTCATCAATTGTCGAATCATGGTCGGCAATAAATTACTACTGATTGCCCATAAGAAAAAAAGGCTGAAAATGAGGGTTAATGGGAGAAAATAACTGTTTTTGTCAATTCTTTTTGTCATATTAGATTTAATTATTCATTTGAATTTGTGTGATTTCTTTAAGGAAAAACAACCGGAAGTAAGGCGTGTTTCCGGTTGCAGTAAACGAAAGTTCGGAGACAACCATCCTGTCTCCGAACTCATTAAAATCTATTTTTTAAAGTTTATACTGAATACAACAACATTGTACTCTGGCAATTTTACAGGCTTACTAATTACAAGAGCCTCTTTGCTTTGTTTCCATTGAATTTTCTCTTTACTTCCAAGCATCGAGATTGAAGCAATTGCTTTGCTTGAATATTTTGAGAGTTTGCCCAAGGCTTTAATTTGAATATCTTCGGTTGGTTTGTTCATACAGAAAGCATATAGCGTCCCGTTTTTGGTTGTGAACCGAATGTCATCTGCTTGATAAGGACGCGTATCTTTCAGCCCACCAAATTGTCCTTTTTCTTGCTTGCTAGTCGTTGAAGGACCTTCTCCATATATTTTCCACGGACGAGTGCTATAAATTGCCTCTCCATTATCTTTGATCCAGGTTCCAATTCCATCCAGAATTTGGAGAACATCAGGTTCTAGATCGCCTTCGGGAGTTTGTACGACGTTGATCAGCAAGTTTCCATTTTTACTAACAATGTCCACCAGCATTTGAACTACTTCTTCCGAAGTTTTGTATTTTTGTCCGGTACGATAAAACCAATCGCCAATAGAGGTGTCGGTCTGCCAAGGCAGTGTGCTGATTGAATCCATTACACCACGTTCTACATCTTGTACGAAACGGTTTTTAGACGGTTCTTTACAATTGTAAACCGCTTCAAGTTTTCCGTTATTTTTTGCCATGTCTTCATTGTAATAATGAGCAATAAGGCTTCTTCCGACATCGTTACCAAAAGGCAGGGCGCAATCGGAGTACAATAAGTCCGGCTTGTACATGTCCACCAGTTCCGTAATTCTATCCAACCACTCCTTTTGCCAAATAGGATTTTTTGTCATCCAGCCATCATCATCTGCTGCAGCTTTCCCGTGATACAAATCTTCGTATTGCGGATCGTTTCCATCGTAAGGTATGCCGGCTTTATCACCTTGTTTATCGGTCGAATGAGCCTTTTGGTACCAGGTATAGCTTGCAGCCAAATGCTCTGAAATACCAAAACGCAAACCTTCATTTTGGGCTGCTTGTTGCCAAATCCCAACCACATCTTTTTTAGGCCCCATATTTACAGAGTTCCATCTATGAAACTTGGAATTCCACAGGAAGAAATTGTCATGATGAGTTCCCATACTCACAAAATACTTTGCTCCTGTTTTTTTATAAAGTTTCATCAATTCCTCCGGATTCCATCTTTCGGCTTTCCATAGCGGAATTATATCCTTGTAACCGGCTACAGATGGATGCCCATATGTTTTCAAATGATGATCATATGCTTGAGTCTCCCACTTTCCGCCAGTTTGCATATACATGTTGCGTGCATACCAATCGCCTTGACGTGGCACGGCTTGGGGTCCCCAATGTGCCCAAATGCCGAACTTAGCATCGCGAAACCAATCAGGGTATTTGTATTGAGCAAGCGATTTATCTGTTGGTTCAAATTTTTCTTTTGTTCTATCCTGGGCTTGTAATGACCCTGACATAGACAAAATAAAGAGTAGTGAAATGTAGAAATGTGTTTTTTTCATCCTTTTAGCCATTTAATTGTTATTGAGCTATCTCACCATTTAAATCCCAAAGGTCTTCCCAACCTCTTGCTCCAGCCCAAAGAAAAACTTGTCCTTTGATCAAACGACAGCCTTTGTCAATCTTCGAAACTTGCTCCATTTCTTGCGCGGTAAGCGGATCTTCAGTTAATCCTTTTAGATTATTGAACATTTTGTCTTCCTTAACCGAAAATGGAATAGTGATTTGTCCACGCTGTACAGCCCATTTCAGACAAACAACAGCAGGATGAACATTCAATCGGTTTGCAATTGCAACGATAACAGGATCTTCAATGTCAACAGTATCATCAGATGTTCTATCACGCTCCGGACGTTTGGGTGAACCAATCGGACTATATCCGATTACTTCCACGCCATTTTCTTTCATGAAATTGTACAATTCTGCTTGTTGAAAATGTGGATGAATCTCCATTTCATTTACAACCGGTTTAATTTTGCAGTCGTTCAATAGAAGTTTCATTTTTGCAATGGTCATATTGGAAGTGCCGATATTCTTTACCAAGCCTGTCTCTACCAAGGATTCCATTTGCCTCCATGTGTCCATGTAATTTTCATGGATATAAGGTACGGCGTTTTCCTGACGTGCGGTAACATCGCATTTGGGGGCATGATAATTTGGGAAAGGCCAGTGCACAAGGTACAAGTCCAGATAGTCGAGTTGCAAATCAGACAGCGTTTGTTTGCAAGATTGAACCACCTCCTTGTGTTTGTCGTTCCATACTTTTGAAGTAATCCAAAGTTCTTCACGGGTAACAATCCCTTCATCAAAAACTTCTTTCAAAGCTGTACCAATTTCTTTTTCGTTACTATAAACCGAGGCACAGTCGATGTGGCGGTAGCCCATTTTTATTGCAGTTTTCACTGCTTGCGCAATGGTGTTGGCATCGTAATTGTCAGAACCAAAAGTTCCGAGTCCAATTACTGGAATTTTAGCGCCATTGTAAAGTGTTTTATATGGAACTTTTTTAGAATTAATTGTTTGCATAATAATAGATTGTGAGATATTAGAATTTTGAATCAAGATAGTTGCAGCCTGATTAGATTAAGCTTGCAACTATCTGAATACGGATATTTAGTTTTTTAGAACTCTACTACTTGATTTCTTCGTCAAAAACTACGGCTACTTTACCGCATTTCCCTTCAGCCATCAATGCGTAAGCTTCTGGTGCCTTGTCAAGCGTAAAACGATGTGTAACCAAGTTTTCGGGGTGAATGCCCCAGCGAACGATACGCTCAACCAATTCTTCCATTCTCCATATGGATGTTACCCACGAGCCGTAAATTGTTTTTTGATCGTGAATGATATCCGGACTCGGATTGAATTCAACGGTTCCACCTTCGCCAATCATCACCATTTTCCCCCATTGACGGGTAGCCCGAATACAAAGCTGACGAGCTAAGGTATGGCCAGAGCAATCAACCGTTTTTTCAAATCCTTTGCCTTTTGTTAACTCCATGACCTGAGCCAATGTGTCAGAACCAGATACAAATACTTCGTCTGCCAATCCTAAATCTTTAGCAATTTGACAGCGTTCAGCTACTGTATCAACACCTACCAGTTTTTGTGCTCCCATCGCCTTGGCAAGCATCAAAGCCGCTAGACCAACTGGACCTAGCCCGGTTACTAAAACCGCATCGTTTCCACTGATTCCAATCTTTTCCAAACCTTCATAAACAGTCCCGAACCCACATGCAACCTGAGCACCATCGGTATAAGTTAATTCGTCTGGAAGTAAGACTAAGTCTTTTTCTTCTGCAATCATATATTCACTCATCCCACCATCTCGTTGCCAACCATAAGCCGCGCGCGAAGGACTTGAGCAGGAGATCATATAACCGCGACGACAATCGTTGCAACAACCGCAGCCCGAAATATGATAAACCACTACGCGGTCGCCTTCCTTGAAGCGTTTCATGCCAGGTCCGCAGGCAATAATTTGTCCTGAGGGCTCATGTCCGGCAATTTTATTTTGATAACCTTCAGGGCCTTTGCCTAAATGTTCTCGATAAATAGCCCGAATGTCACTTCCGCAAATTGTTGATGACTTCACCTTAAGTAAAACTTCTCCATGTCCCGGTTTCGGAAAGCTAACGTCTTTAAAAGTAACGGTGCTATTACCTGGTAAATATGCACCTTTTGAAATTAATGTCATTGTGTTATTATAATTAGATATAGTTTTTAGATAATTGGAGTCACTCCTTTTTTAAGTAGAATATTCCCGTATTTGGCAGTTTCACCTGTCATTAATACGACAAAGACTGATTTGGTTCTTTCATAAAACGCATAGCGTTCAATCCGTTCGATCGAAGCTACATTCGGATTCGTGATACGAATACTCTTCAGATACGATTCTTCAACTTGAGGATCAAGCTCATCGCCTGGAACTGCTTGCATCATAACCAATGGATGTGGTACATACGCATCGAGTTCAAACAGAGGCAAAATAGCTGCCAATAACTCCGGGATGCGAAGTCCATCAGCACGCAAGACTCGACCATTGAATGATTCTCCGGGAAAGTGGGCGTCGGCCAGAATAATTTCATCGCCATGACCCATTCGTGCCAGAACTGCCAACAATTCTGGACTTATAAGAGGTGAAATACCTTTTAACATAATGTTTTTGTTTTAAGCACACGTGTGCAATTAAGTATGAATAGTTGTTTGTTGTTGCAAATAAAAATAAATCGAGTTAAATATTGAGATATGAGCTTTACTTTCTCAGAATTAATTTTTAATCCGAATAACTAACAGGATTCTTTAAAGATAATTTTTGCATTAAGCATTTTTTCAACAGTTTCATCGTCAGCAATGTCACGGACAATGAGGTTCTCAAGTAACTCGAAAGCGATTTTTGCAATTTCACTCTCAGGTTGTTCAATGGATGTTATTTGCGGTTGAATTATCTCTGATGAAAGTAGTGTTCCAAAAGTAATCAATCCTAATTCTGTTGGGATATTAATTCCGCAGGCTCTTGCCTGCAGCATAATTCCAATGGATATGTATACTGAAGATGAAATAATTGCATCTGGTTTTTCTGGCGAACTCAAAAGTTCAGAAAAAATTCTTTTGCCAGCTTCAATGCTGAAATCATCTTCAATTATAATCGATTTACGATATTCAATATTTCGTTTATTTAATTCCTCCAAATAGCCCTTGTCACGATCTGAAAATACATTTATATCCAGTGTGCCAGTTATATGTAATATTCGTTTATATCCTCTATCGAGAAGATATTTAGTAGCTATTAAAGTAATTTCTTTATTGTTGACCAAAACCTTAGGAGCAGGAATATCAGTGCAAACGCGATCGAAAAAAACTAGAGGAATCCCAAACTTTCTCAACAATGCAAAGTGCTCACTATTAGTAGTATCTTTAGCTATTGAAACAATTACTCCCGCAAAATTATGCTTGATAATTGTATTGACAATTTCCTTTTCTTGCTGATATTTTTCATTAGTCTGAAATACAGAAATAACATACCCTTTTTTATAGGCAAGATTAGTCAGTTGACTAACAACATCAGAGAAAAAATTATGGTTAATATTAGGAACGATCAATGCAATAGCATTATTACTATTTCCACGCAGCTGCACAGCATTCATATTGGTTTGATACTCGTGCTCGCGAGCATAAGCTAATACCATGTCCCGGGTTTTTTCATTTACTCGTGGGTCATTTCTCAATGCTCTTGAAACAGTAGAATGATGTACATTAAGCTGTTTTGCAATATCTTTTATCGTAATTCTTTTTTTCATTTCCAAAATGCAAACGTGTGTAAATGTACGGATTTTTTTTGAATAGAATCGGAAATAAAATTATTTTTAATTATTAGTTTTTAATAAAAGAATTGTCGGTTAACACGAAGCACTTAAAAAATAATTCCTGCTTCGCAATTAACTCATTGTGTTGTTGGAAATAATCCTCTGATTTTGTGTTGTTTTATAAGAGTGTACTCACAGGCAGATAGGCTCAAATATCATACTATGATTTTAGATGTCATAGTATTACCCCAGCACTTAATACTTTTAGATTTGAATTATTCTGAGATATTTTCTTTCGTTCGTATGTATCGAACCGGATAGTAGGCGGCCAGAAAGCCCATAAATAAAACTGTCGCGAATACAAGCAACATATCTAATACGTTAGTTACAACAGGGTAAGCGTCTACCACGTACCCTGTACCAAGTCTTAATAAACCGAAATGCTCCTGTAGCAAGCATAAGATAGCGCCCAGCGCGATGCCAAACAAGGCACCAACACCCGAAATCATCCAGCCTTCAAACAAGAATATCCTTTTGATCAAAGCATTATCCGCTCCTAAATTTCGAAGAGTTTCTATATCCGCCTTTTTGTCAATTATCAACATCGAAAGCGATCCAATAATATTAAAGCTGGCAATCAACAAGATAAAACAGAGAATCAGATACGTAATCCACTTTTCTATTTTCATGATTTTGAAGAAACTCTCTTGTTGCTCATACCGGTTTTTGACTTGAAAGCGATCACCAAGTTTGGCCTGAATTTGCTTCTGTACCACTTCAGTATCTGTACCTTTTGCTAATTTCAATTCCACAGACGAAACTGTTGATTTTCCATATTCAAACAGGTCACGCGCCAATCCAATAGATACCAGCACATAATGATCGTCATATTGCAATTGTTTCACTGCAAAAATTCCAGAGACAAATGTTCCAACCTGATTGAAACTGTTTTCTGGTCGTAGCAAGTTTATTTTTGAAGTCCGCTTTGGAGCATAAATATACAGCGGATCAACAAAATGGGCACCCAGCCCTAAAATCCCCGCTACGCCAATACCGGGAACTGCTCGTTGAAAGGCTCCATCATAAAGGGTAAATTTCCCATCGTACATAATGCTGTCGATACGGCTCATTTTCTCAAATTCGTCACTTACACCTTTGATCGTAGCAGGCATCTGCTTGGTTCTGAAGCGTAACAAAGCATTTTCTTCTATCACTTCGGTGAAGTAGGCTACAGATTTGTCTTTTCGAAGACTGTTAAACTCTGCGGAGTTTACATCGAATGTTTTTCCATGCGTCAAAGTAATTTTCAGATCTGGATCGAATGATGAAAACATATTGGATATCAACGATTCAAACCCATTAAATACAGACAGCACGCAGACCAGAGCCATCGTCCCAATAGCCACACCGGCAGCCGAAATACCGGAAATGATATTAATGGCATTGTGCGACTTTTTGGAAAAAAGATAGCGGCGGGCTATGCGAAATGAAAACGACAAACCGCGAAGCTTGCTCTCCGATGTAGTGTTACCTTGATTGCTCATTTACATTGACGACCCCTCTAGAATGTAAATTCGTAAAAAGGCCTTGGGAAAGATTTAATTTTCGGGTTCTTCTGTAATTGCCGATGGCGGATCACTCTTTAGCAAGTTATCGATGTTTTCCAGATAATCAAGCGAATCGTCGACGTGAAAAAACAATTCTGGTACGATACGCAACTGATGGCGAACACGTTTACCCAAATCAAAGCGGATAGCACGTGTATCTTCTTGTACTTTGGCTAGTACTTCGACTGATTTATTGCTAGGGAAAATACTTAAATGTATGCGGGCAATCCCTAAATCAGGGCTAATACGCACGGCAGTAACGGTAATTAATGTCCCCTGTAATTCACGGGCATACAACAAAAAGATTTCTCCAAGCTCTTTCTGCAACATCCGCGATATTTTTTGTTGTCTGGTTGTTTCCATAGTTTATTTTTATCGGAACCTGAGTCCGCTTTTTATTTTTTTAACATTAAATCTTCCATTCAAAGCCATCCTTGGTATCTTTGATTTCAAAGCCTAGGGCGGTGAGTTCATTTCGAATTTTATCACTGGTTGCCCAGTCCTTATTTCGTTTAGCTTCGAGTCGCATATTCAATAGCATGTCGATGGCTTTTTTGTAAGGCTCATTCCCTGCTGAACCATCATTTTCCGGCTTTAGTCCAAGAATTTCTTCTACGAAAAGGCTGAAAACAGACTTTAATTCATTCAAATCATCGGCTGAAATAGTTCCTTTGCCATCATGTGCCAAATTAATAGCTTTCAACGCATCAAACAAATACGAAATTACGATTGGCGTGTTCAAGTCATCACACATCGCTTCTTCGCATTTTGCACGAAGCCCTGCTGTCTCAACTGATGATGTTGCCGAGGAATTGAGTTTTTGCAAACGGGCATATCCTTCCATCAAACGGCTCAAACCCTTCTCTGAAGCTTGCAATGCCTCGCTGCTAAAGTCAACTGTGCTGCGATAATGTGCCTGAAGTATAAAAAAACGCACCGTCATTGGGCTGAAAGCTTGCGTGAGCAAAGCATGATTTCCGGTAAAAAACTCATCAAGAGTAATGAAATTTCCCAATGACTTCCCCATTTTCTGACCGGCAATAGTAATCATATTATTATGCATCCAATACTTCACCGTTTCTTTACCCAGTGCAGCAGTTGATTGTGCGATTTCACATTCGTGATGCGGGAACATTAAGTCCATTCCTCCACCATGAATATCGAATTGCTCGCCTAAATATTTTGTACCCATGGCCGAGCATTCTAAGTGCCAGCCGGGGAAACCTTCGCTCCAGGGTGCTTTCCAGCGCATGATATGCTCTGGCGAAGCTTTTTTCCACAACGCAAAATCAACACTACGACGTTTTTCAGATTGCCCATCCAAATCGCGTGTTGTTTCAAGCATATCGTCAATATTTCTGCCTGAGAGCTTGCCGTAATTATGGGATTTATTATATTTTTCAACATCAAAATACACAGAACCTTCACTCTCGTAGGCAAATCCAGCTTCAAGAATTTTCTCTACGAAATCAATCTGCTCCATGATATGCCCGGAAGCGTGTGGCTCGATGCTTGGAGGCAACACATTCAACGCTTCCATTGCCTTATGGTAACGATTGGTGTAGTATTGAACCACTTCCATTGGCTCTAACTCATCAAGACGAGCTTTTTTAGCAATTTTATCCTCACCGCTGTCGGCATCATTTTCCAAATGGCCAACATCGGTAATGTTGCGAACGTAACGTACCTTGTAACCCAAATGAATCAGGTAACGAAAAAGTATATCAAAAGTAATGGCCGGACGTGCATGTCCCAGATGACCATCACCATAAACGGTTGGTCCGCAGACGTACATACCCACTTTGTTTTCGTGGATTGGTACAAATAGCTCCTTTGTGCGGCTTAATGTATTGTAGATGTATAATTTGTGTTCCATAATCCCATTTTTGATTTACGATTTATTATTTACGATTGAAACCAATAGATTTTAATCGGTAATCAGCTTTCTTTGCAATTTGCTTTATTTCTGATTGTATTAATTGAGGCGACAACGATTGAAAGAATTTCATTGCTCTCTCTTTTCAATCTTTCTGTCTCTTCACTTTTAATCAAACCGCTTTCTTCCAGAATCTCCAACCAATAAATTGTTTCATCGGTTTCTTCTTCTACAATTTTTAATTTATTGATGAAATCAGCCCCGGATTTAGCACGACAAGCCGCCCGATAATTTGCTCCAATCGACGTTGAACATCTTATAAGTTGATTGGCAATGGCTCTTGAGCTAATCTTACTAGGTAAAATATCTATCAGTTTTATCACATCTAAACCAATTTGTTTGGTTCTCTTTTTGATTTCTTCTTTCACAACATAAAGTTCTAATGGCCAGCCAATCGTAATTTCAAAAATCGTAAATCTCAAATCAACTTATTCCCCGTTGTTTTTTCAGACTCTCGTAAGCTTCGTTCACCGAACGAAATTTCTCTGTAGCAGACTTTTTTACATCGTCGCCCAAATCATTTACCTTATCCGGGTGATATTTCATAGCCATCCGGCGATAGGCTTTTTTTATCTCATCATCAGTTGCCGTTGGTTCAATTTCAAGTGATTTATACGCCCAATCACGGTCAACCTGCTTCATATAGGGAGCTTTGATAGACTCAAAGTCAAGCCGGTCTATACGAAAAATAGTAGCAATTCGCTGAATAGTATTTAGTTCCGAAGCAACAACCTCACCATCGGCATAAGCAATATTGAAAAGCAAATGCAGCAATTCCAGCTTTGATGAATAATTCATATTATAGCCAATTTGCATGGCTACTTCGGATTCATCGATATTCTGATTCAACAAATTTTTCAAAATCTGCAATGCGTCAAGTGCGCCCTCTTCTCCAAAGTTGGCAACTAAGAACTTCTTCACAACAGCCAACTCGGATTTATCGACCCGGCCGTCGGCTTTCATGATGCAAGCCATCAACACGAGTAAACTCATTTTGAAATCACCCTCTGTGGTAGGGTTTTGGCCCAACGAGTGTGATGTATTGACCGTTACCGATCCATCCAACATAGATCCTAATGTAAAACCGATTAAGGCTCCGATTGGTCCACCGACGGCCCAACCTAACCCACCACCAATCCATTTTCCAAAACTTCCCATAATATACGTTACTTTGAAATGATTTTAGGACGACAAAGATACAAAAAAATGCAGCAATAAGCCACTTAGTGAAAAATGGAGATTAGGCTTCCTTAATTAAGACTGATAAACAATTGGAATTTGAAATAATCTATTATACAAATAGTTTTCTATCTACACTATCAAAGTGTGTGATTATATCGTAAGAAAAGCGGCTGTAGTTTTCTCCATACGAGTTAACGATATAAATCATTTCGACCCCGGCTTTTTCCGCAGCTACAACCCCGGGAACCGAATCTTCAAAAACAACCGTTTCAGAAGGATCAAGCCCCAATTTCTCTGCAGCTGCTAAAAAAACATCCGGTGCAGGTTTTCCTCGCAAAGTTCCGTCGTTGTATGCCACTTTATCCAAGTTGAACCAACGATCCAAGCCCATGTGCTCAAAGTAGAAAGCTACATTCTCAATTCCGGCAGAAGTTGCAATCGTAAAAGGAACCTTATTGGCAGCTAAGAAATTGAATAAATCCTCGGCACCGGCTGCAAACTCCAAATCATTTACACAAAGTTCCCGGTAAATCAATTCTTTTTCCTGAGTCAAGTCATTCAGCTCGGTGTCAGTCAGGTGATCTCCAAAGATAGCACGCATAATGTCAGGATTGCCTTTGCCATGAATCTTCACCCGTTTTTCTTCGTCTGTCAAATGCAAGCCTCTTTTGTTTAAGAAAATGTCGAAAGCTTTGTCGTGGTAGGGAGTATCCCAGAAAAGCGTTCCATTAAAATCGAAAATTGCCCCTTTAAAAGTCATTTTTTTGTTGTTTTTATAGTTGTAATTGATAAATTTCTAAATTCGAGTGGATTTCCTTCGTTCTGAAAACCAACAAAACCATTGGAAGCCGTAGCTCCTGTAATGTTGTTTTGAAGTACGTTATTTACATAAACCTTGATGGTTTTCTTCATGCAAATAATTTTCATAGAATTCCATTCGCCCAGCGGTTTTTCGTTAGACGCTTGTAGTTTCTTTACCGTGAATTTCACTGAGTCAGTACATTCTTTCGCCCACAAGCCATTCATACAAATGATATCGCCAGCTGCATCAGCCTTTTGTTGAACCTGAAAACATACAGGCCAAATTGTGTCTTTGGGTTGTATATGCACCAGTACACCGCTGTTTCCGAGCTTCTTTGTCCAACGCCATTCGAGATTAATTTCGTAATTCGAATAACTTTTTTTTGTTCTCAGGTATCCGTTCGAAACACCGGTGATATTCAAGACGCCATCTTTCATTACAAAGACATCAGTTGGTTTAACTTTTTTGTCTTTTAGTACATAAACCCAATTGGCAGTATCCGACTCCGCAAAAAATGTTTGTTTAGACCTGTGATTCTCTTTCTGCGATTTTAGTGCAAACCCGGAGCAAGTTACAAGAAGGAATAATACAGAAAAAATGTACTTTAAATTTGGTTTCATGAATGTATCCGTTTAATTAGAGTTCTAAAATTAATCTAAATGTATGGTTATTTGTTTTCGGACACAAAATTAGCCAATAAGTTTATGCTTGAAATCGAACGTACGGAAATTTATTGAAAATTGGCAAAAGATTCGGTCAGAACAGATTTCCGACCGAAATTTCAATAAGCAAGAGCGCAGAAAATAGCGATGAGAACGATTGCAGGAGACAAGAAGATCAATTGACCGGCTAAACCCCAGCTAATGAGCCGGACGTAAAATGAAAGCCGGTTGCGTTTACGGCGATTCAGTGTGAGATCTTGCAATTGGGGTAAATCCATTTCCAATAGTTCTTCTTTTTTAAGATTCAGCCGTGCAATGCCTTTGTCAGAGTTTCCTTTGCGAAAAGCGTGGAAGACAGTCAACGGATGAGTCCAAAATCCCCAGCCCATAGTCCAAAGTGGAAAAATGATGACGGGAAAATTGCGGTAATATCCGGTAGAAATTTCCCATGAGGCAATGAAAATCTCCCCTTTCCAGGAAGTATCCTGTTCATTCAGGATATGCTCCAAGTCGTGAATGTAGAGCATTCTTTTTCTCCAGGGGAAATTAGGCAATGTAAGCGTAAAAACGGGAAGCGGCACTTCGAAGGTCTTATCGTTAACGCCACCTTCTTCGGGTATTTGGTAAGTGTGATAAAATTGATTCAGTTGTTCGTGTAAAGTCATTAAAAAGAAGCGTAATTAAAGTTCGGCAGCAGCAGCTTTATCCAGGTAAAAGTCAGCTGGAACGGAATGTGCATGAATGTATGATGCCGGGAAATGCTTGAAATCGTGTTTCCGGCGAATAATATGTTTTAAGACGTTTGATTTTGAAGAACCGGTGATCAGAAAAACCACTTTTTCAGCGTGATTGATGACATTTCCAGTCAACGTGATTCGTTTTTGACCGCTGACAGGATGTGCAGCAACAGCAACCATTGATTCGGATGAAAGCAAACTCAAATTATTGGGAAAGATGGACGCAGTGTGTCCATCATCACCCATCCCGAGCAAAACCAGATCGAAACGCGGGATTCGGTTTTTTACAGGCAATTGGCCTTCAAGCAATGCCTGGTAGCGTTTAGCTTCCTTTTGCGGATCAGCTTCACCCAACATCCGAAAAATATTGGAGTCGTGAATGGGAACGTTTTTCAGTAAACTTTCATACGTCATCCCAAAGTTGCTATCAACATGAGTGGGCGGAACACACCGTTCGTCTACCCAAAAAAGCCGGACAAAATGCCATGGAATTGTATCGGCATATTCATTGGCTAAAATTGTAAACAATAATTTTGGAGTGCTTCCTCCCGACAGCGCAACATTGAACGGAAGCGATTGTTTGGTTTTTTCTTTCGCATTCGTCAAAATCAATTCGGCCACTGCACGTGCAGTATCTTCGGGGGTCTCGAACAGGTGAATATTTGAATCCATTTTAGTTGAATAGTTAGTTCAATAATAATTGTTCATGTTTATAGCACAAAACAACGGCAACGTCATTCGGTCTTGAATTTTTTAAATGGCGGCCTCCATTTAAGCTCCTTATTGCCAAACAGCAGGTTGGCTTCTTTGGGACCCCAGGTATTACATTCGTAAAAATACAACGGAATATCCGGATTGTTTTTCCACGCCAGCAAAATCGGATCGACAAACTTCCAGCTGGCTTTGACAGCATCGGCACGGGCATAGAGCGTTGAATCGCCTATCATACTATCCAGCAACAATCGTTCGTAAGCTTCGGATATTTTATTCTCAGCTAGATCAGAATAATGAAAAGCCATGTTTACGTTCTGTACTTTATAACCTGCCCCGGGAATTTTCATGCCAAAATCTACCGCCACTCCTGCATCCGGACTAATACGCAGAATAATCATATTGGTTGATTGTGCCACACAACGCTGCTTGAACAACTGGTGCGGAGCCGGTTTCAGATGGATAACTACTTCGGTAACATGTTCAGGCAATTGTTTTCCGGAGCGAATGTAAAATGGAACATCTCCCCAGCGCCAATTATCCACAAAAACGCGCATAGCCACAAAAGTTTCAGTTTTCGAATTAGGGGCAACACCTTTTTCCTGCCGGTAACCTTTCTGAATCACATCGTCCACCATGGTTTCAATATATTGGCCGCGAACCACATTTTGAGCCACCTCGGCCGGTTTGATCGGGCGAAGTGCTTGCAGCACTTTCACGCTCTCATTTCGGATGGATTCCGAATCAAAGATGGAAGGCGGTTCCATGGCAACTACGGCCAAAACCTGAAGCAAGTGATTTTGAATCATGTCACGCATAACGCCCGAGGTGTCATAATAACCGCCTCGGTTACCTACCCCAATCTTTTCGGAAGCCGTAATTTCAACCCGATCGATATATTTTCGATTCCAGATCGGTTCGAAAAAGCCGTTGGAAAAGCGGGTTACCATGATATTCTGTACTGTTTCTTTTCCTAAATAATGATCGATGCGGTAAATCTGATCTTCATTGAAGCCGCTGCGGAGCTTTTTGTCCAGGTCAATAGCCGTATCATAACTGTATCCAAAGGGTTTTTCCACGATAATGCGTTTCCAGCCATCGTCTTCGGTATTCAGCCCAAACTTGACCAGATGGGCAGCCACCACTTCGTAGAGAAAAGGAGGTATGGAGAAATAGTAAATGATATTTTTAGGCAGGTCAAGTTTTTCCGAAAGCTGATCGATATAGTTTTTCAGTCCGCTAAAATCTTCTTCAACATCATTGTGTACCTGCTTGTAATAAATTGATTCCAGGAAGCTTTGTAACTTTTCAGGATTCTCTGTAGCCCCTGCTTTGGCAAATTCGAGCATGGAATTACCAACATCCAGCCGGTTTTGTTCTTCGGTTTTTTCCTGGCTGCCTGCGCCTATCACGGCAAAGTGCTCAGGTAATAAATTATCGAGATAAAGTTGAAAAATGGCGGGCAGAAGCTTGCGCTTGGCTAAATCGCCATTGGAGCCGAATATTACCAGCATTTGATTTTCGATCGGATTTTTCCGACCGTTTTTTTTTGATATATCTTCCATGGAATATAAATAACGCGAATTGTTTTGAAAAATATGAGAGTATTCGATCATCGAATGGTGTAGATGAAACAAATTAACGGTCAAATCGTTCAACGGTCAAAACCATTTCTTCCTTCTAAAAAACAAAACCATGCTTAGTGTAGTGAATATCATGATAATCCACATGAACAAATATCCATGCCGCCAGTGAACTTCGGGCAAATTCTCGAAGTTGGTGCCATAAACCCCGACTATGAAGGTGAGCGGAATGAATATGACCGAGAAGATGGTGAGGATACTCATGATTTCGTTCAGTTTCGTGCTCATGGATGAATGATAGATATTCAACTGGTCGTAGAGTATTTCGCGGTAGCTGTCCGATAGCTCCGAAGCCTCGTTGATATTGTCCTGCAGTTCGCGAAAATGAATGTGGTTTTCGTCGTGAATAAATTCCGATTCCATCTTGGCCAGGTTCAGAATCATTTCCTTGGCCGGCTTAATGTGTTTGCGGATGAAATTCATTTCGCGCTTATAGGTGTTGATGCTTTCCAACAACTCCTTTTTGGGGTTGCCGGTCATTTCTTCTTCCAGGCTTTCAATCTTATCGCCCAATATGCCGATTATATAAATATAATTGTCTACCACCACGTCGAGCAAGGCGAAAGCCAGGTAATCGTGCCCGGAGATCCGGATTTTGTTTTTATGTTTCCGGATGCGTTCCCTGACGGGTTCAAACGCCTTGATTGATTGTTCCTGAAATGAAATAAGCGTCTGGTCGGTGACAATCAGGCTCAGGTTCTCGGCCGATACGTTTTCGTTTTCTTCATCGTAAGCCAATATCTTTATGGTGATAAACAGGCCGTTCTCCACTTCTACCACTTTGGGACGTGTGGCCGGATTCATTACGTCCGACAGAATATTATTCTCCAGATTGAATACGCTTGCCAAGTTTTCCATCACGCTCACATTGTCCACCCCGTAGATATTGAGCCAGTTTATTTTCTCCGGGTCCTTGAGCAAGTCCAGATGTTCATTCGATTTTATATCAAATTCGCTCACATTTTCCATGTCGAAGCTCATGGCACGCAAAATGCTCTTTTCGGTCTTCTTTTGGCCCCGAAACACCAACGCGTAAGGTGACAAACCAATTTCTTCTTTCTTCTTCCTGATAAATCTTGACATATAAATTCTTTTTTATTTTCCTGCCGGCATAAATGCTTTGGAAATCGCAGGATCAGTTTAAATTTATTTTCGCGTACTGTTTTTTATATATTCCGCTTTGCGAAATCGGAGTGCACTCCAGTCTTCGTCAATGGCAATTTGCCTTACAGGCATCAAGCCATAAGGTTCCAGAATTTGCCAACTCGTATCGCGATTAAAATCGCAGCTGTATTTTTTGGAGGTACCCTTAGGATAAGCAATCCAGACAGCGGCATCGCCGGCCAGGGTGGGAGCAACTGATTTTACAAGGTCCTCCAATTCGGCTTTTTTTGTCGAAAATACAATCACAAACGCTACCGTATCTTCCGGGGCAATCTTTTTCCTGACCTCCACTCCGGCAGACAGAGTCGACAGCATGGCGTCAAACACTTCCGGTTCATTCAGTACGTGCATTGTCTGCCCGGCTTTATAATTAAACTTATTGAAAATAGGGTTCATATTCAGCAATTTATTTTCGGGTACATACCCACTGCAAATATATGAAATTGTTTCGCCATTCACTTTTAATTAAATCTGAACTTATTGAATATTTGTAAATAAGGCATGAAGATGGTGTGACGATTTTAAAAGAACCCGAACAACGCTTGATGCTTTATCCTTTTTAGCTTACTTTTGTGAGATATTTATACATTCTAATTCAATCATCATGAAGAAAAATATTGCTTTGGCTATCTTGTTGCCATTTACATGCAGCATGCTGTTTGCGCAAAAGAATAACGCTCCGAACACCCGCCTTGAACGCCCGAAACTGGTGGTGGGTATCGTGGTAGACCAGATGCGCTGGGACTACCTGTACCGCTACTACGACAAATACGAAGCGGGCGGTTTTAAACGTCTGCTGAACGACGGTTTTTCGTGCGAAAACACGATGATCAATTATATCCCTTCGGTAACTGCCATTGGGCATACTACTATTTTTACGGGTTCGATTCCCTCTATCCACGGCATTGCCGGCAACGATTGGTTTAACCCGAAAACCGGAAAATCCAATTATTGCACCGACGACTCTACCGTTCAGACGATAGGGGCGGAGGGTAAAGCGGGCAAAATGTCGCCCCGCAATTTACTGGCAACCACCATTACCGACGAATTGCGCCTGGCTACCAATTTCCAGGCGAAAGTGGTAGGCGTTTCGCTGAAAGACCGGGCCTCTATTTTGCCGGCCGGGCACAATCCTACTGCCGCTTTCTGGATTGACGATGCTTCGGGCAAATTCGTCACCAGCTCTTATTACATGCAGTCGCTTCCGGCTTGGGTAAACGATTTCAATGACTCGAAACCGGTTGATAAATTGCTGGCAAACGGCTGGAACACGCTCCTGCCTATCGGCCAATACACCGAAAGTACGGCTGACGATGTGGAATGGGAAGGCACACTGAAAGGTGCAGCCAAACCAGTTTTCCCCTACGACGTACAAAAAGCCTATGCGTTGGATCACGGAGCCTTGCGCCAAATGCCTTTCGGCAACAGCCTGACCTTGCAATTTGCCAAAGCGGCTGTGGATGGTTACAAGCTGGGACAGGAAAAGACCAGCGATTTTCTGACCATCAACTGTGCTTCGACCGATTATTCCGGGCATCTGGTGGGTCCGAATGCCATCGAAATAGAAGATGTTTACCTGCGCCTGGATCGGGATTTGGCAAGTTTTTTCAATTATCTCGATCAGAAAGTGGGCAAAGGCAACTACCTGGTATTCCTCACTGCCGACCACGGCGCGGCACATGCCGAAGGATTCTCGAAAGCCAGCAAAATGCCAACCGGATTTTTGGGTAAAGACCTGGAGAGCGGGCTCGAAACCACACTCGCAAAACAATTTGGTTCCGGCCACCTGTTTTTTGGTGTAGATAACTTCCAGGTTACGTTCAATAAGGCACGCATCGACAGCCTGAACCTGGATATGGAAAAGATTAAAGCTACCACGGTTGATTATCTTCTGCATCAGGAAGGCATCCAGTATGCCGTCGACCAGGACAAGATAGCCCAGGCTTCCATTCCGTCGCCACTCAAAGAAATGATGATAAATGGTTATAACCGGCAACGGAGCGGAAGCGTGCTTCTGGTTACCATGCCGGGCTGGTTGCCTTATTATTCCAAGAAAGGAACAACGCACAGCGTGTGGAACCCTTACGATACACACATTCCGTTGATTTTTATGGGCTGGAATATTCCCCACGGAACCACCAAGCGCACCACCAACATGACCGACATTTCGGCAACACTGGCCGCTTTGCTGCATATCCAGATGCCAAGCGGATGCATCGGGGCTCCGATTACGGAACTGATTACTAAAAAATAGATTTTTCGGCCCGGCAGGAAAACTCCGGCACCCAACGAAGAAAAGGCGGGTAGCAACCCACCCATTCCGGCAGAACAAAAAAACAGATACGAGCAATTGTGTCTGTTTTTTTTTGTTAGAGCCTGCCAGAGCCACTTTCCGAGCCGGAACAACCCGGTCCTGTTTTTTTATTTAAATTATTTTATCCGGAACAGGAAAAAATCCCCCGATTTGTTTTGTGATTGTAAAATATATCTCTATATTTGCTCCCGTTAATTATAACAATACCCTTATTTCTTATTTGCACAACCTGTTTGTTTCCTGAATTATAGCCGTAAGCTTGGCCTTGCCTGTAATTTAAATCTGATTGCTGAAATGATCTTGAATTTACTAAACCGGGACTCTGCTGTCCGCCACAACATATTGCTTATTCGCCATCAACTATCCCGGTTGGAAGTTGAAGACTTGCCATACTGCCTTTGGATGAAACCCCGGTTTCGACCAAAGGCATTGTTATAAGTGCCCAAGTGGGGGTTGCGAACTTGCTTTTGCCAAATAGTAGTCCGCAGGTGCAAAAAATGAGTCCCGATGTGGCATATTTGAGTCCCGATATGCAACATTCAGACTCAAATATGGCAGATTCAGACTTCATTATTCAATATGGGGACTTAAATATGGCACATCGGAGCTTCATTATGGCATATTAGGACTCAAATATGCCACATCGGGACTTAAATATGCCACATTGGGACTTATGGAGAAGGAAATTGGAATTATTTAGTAGAAAAATCGAGCCCAAACTACCGGGTAACCGGCTAAAATTTGAACCATGCTTAATCATTATTATAAAATCACACTTAAAAAAAGGAGGAAATATGAGCAATCCAGCAATTAGGATTAACATACCATCAAATCCAAAAGATCTATTAGAATTAGCAACAAAAATTTATCAAAAACACATGGAACTGTATGATACTCCCCAAAAACAGGACATAAAGCTAAGATATAATTGTATTATCTTTAAACCAAAAATTTTATGTCAACAACAAGGAGAAAATTCAGTAAA
>Ga0318568_10000140_pt1 | contig 26457 bp, 25 predicted proteins | sample GRESIP088b5f21_FD_203690 | JGI IMG/M metagenome (GOLD analysis project Ga0318568, IMG submission 203690) | Tropical soil microbial communities from Luquillo Experimental Forest, Puerto Rico - GRE.SIPMG.088b5f21 | ecosystem: Environmental > Terrestrial > Soil > Tropical forest > Bulk soil...
GGCCCAGCTGCTCGAGCTGGGCGGCAACGGGCCCATGGTGATCCTGGAGGACGCCGACCTCGAGCTGGCCGCGAACGCGGCGCTGGAGGCCGCGTACCTGTGCGCGGGCCAGAGCTGCACCGCGGGCGAGCGGTTCCTGGTGCACGCCGCGGTGCGGGCCGAGTTCACCGAGCGGGTGGTCGCGGCGACCAAGGCGAGCGTCAGGCTCGGCGACCCGTTCGACCCGCGGACCACGATGGGCCCGCTGAACAACGAGGCCACCGCGGCCAAGTTCGACCGGCACATCGCCGAGGCCGTGGCGGGCGGGGCCCGGGTCTGCTACGGCGGGCGCCGCGCCGACGGCTACCCGACCCGGCTGTACGCCGAGCCGACCGTGCTCGACGGCGTCACCCCGGGCATGGCGATCGAGCGGGAGGAAACGTTCGGGCCGGTGGTCCCGGTGGTCGAGGTGCGGTCGGCGGCCGAGGCGCTGGAGCTGACCAACGCCTCGCCGTTCGGCCTGACCGCGGCGGTGTTCACCGAGGACCTGGAGCGGGGGCTGGCGTTCGCCGAGCGGGCCCGGACGGGCTGGGTCAACATCAACGCGTCGACGAACCTGTGGGAGTCGCACCTGCCGTTCGGCGGCCGGGCCGGCAGCGTCAGCGGCATCGGCCGGGTCGGCGGGAGCTATCCCATGGACGCGTTCACCGAGCCGAAGACGATCACGTTCCCGGCCCCGCGGCTTGGCTCGTAAGCCCGACCTGACGCGCCGCGTCCGCGACGATGCGCTCCAGGCGCCGGCTGTGCGCGCCTCGCCAGTAGACGCGGCCGCAGCCGGCACAGCGCGCGAACTCGTGGTAGGTCCGGCGGGTGCCGGGCGGCAGCAGCCGCTCGACGTCGGCCTTGGGTACCTCGGACAGGCTGCCGTTGCACGCGGTGCAGCGGGTCCAGGGCGCCAGCGGCGGCGCGAACCGGTCCAGCACGTCCCGCAGCTGCTGGTCGGGCCGGGCGCCGCGGACGTAGCCGCCGAGCCGCAGCCTCCTGCGGCGCAGCAGTCCCCGGTCCTGGGTGAGCAGCACCCGCTGCTCGCCGTTCGCCTGGGCGATCAGCTCGTCGTCGTCGGCGTCGTTGGAATAGGCACAGTCCACGCCGAGAAACCGGAGCCGCCGGGCCAGAGCGCCGAGGTGCACGTCGAGCACGAACCGCAACGGATCCAGCGCCAGCCGCTGCGGCCGGGCCGGCGGGCGGACCTCGACCACGTCGCCGTCGGCAGGCCGGTAGGACGCGGCGATCGGCCGGCCGCCCACGACCAGGGTCCCCACCTCGGTCAGCGGCACGCCGAGCGACTCGACCAGGTGCCCGACCGTCGAGGTCCCGTCGCGGGGAACCCGGACGCTGGGCTGGCGGTGGCGCGGCGCGAGGAAGAACCGGAGGTCCTCGTCGTAGCGCAGGCAGACGCCGGGCTCGCCCATGCCCTCAGCATCGCACTCGCGGCTCGACGCTCAGGACAACCTGCTACGCGCGCTGAGCATCACCCGGTGAGCGAGGCGGCCTGCGACTCAGCCCGGCTGCTTTCCGTAGTCCACGCTCAGCCAGTGCTCCGGCGTCATCCGGATCATCATGTTCTCGCCGGCCGGGTCGGGGTTGCTGGCCACGTAGCGGTCGCCGCCCTCGGGGCCCAGGTACCGGCGGGCCATGGCCAGCCGCTCGTCGAGATCGAGTTCCTCGATCACGACCGGCCCCTCGACGCTGACGTACCGGTACGGCGGGTTCTCGTCCTGCGCGCACAGGCTCATCCGTCCGGCGGCGGCGATGGCCTGCCCCTTGCGCGAGCTGCGGCCGGTGATCACGCTCACGTGACCGCCGGGCTCGTAGCCGTACCAGACGGGGACGGCGATCGGAGCCCGGCCCGCGCCCGCGGCCGCGCTCAGCACCCCGACGTGCAGCCCGGCCAGGAACTGCTCCCGCTCCTCGACGCTCATGGCGAACGACATGATGCCCTCCCGGGGGCCTAGATCCGTCAACGGGGAATCCTGTCCCTCATATCGCAAGAGCATTCCCCGCTAACAGATCTTCCTCGTCCGCGCTACGGGTGACCCGGCGCTGCGGGACCCCCGAAGACCTGGACCGAGTGGGTGGAACTGGTGGCTTCGGCGTAAGCGCACCGGGCCCGCGGGCCGAACTTTCCGACCACGATCTGCCAGCCGCTGAGCCCGTTCTGCGAGAGCGCGCGCTGAGCGTACGCGATCCCCGCCTGCTTGGAGACACAGCGGGTCGGCGGGTTGCTGAGCCATTCCTGGGGACTTATGCCGTCCGCGTTCAAGGCCTTCTCCAGTCCCGCGAACTGCCGGGCGGCCGCCTGGTAACCGGGCGGGAGCGGCGGCAGGTGCTCGGCGGCGCACGTCGTGTCGGGGAACACGGCGATCGTTCCGCCGTCGCCTTCGCGCAGCGAGCATGCGACCAGCCGCCGTGGCACCGCGTGGTGGCCGGTGATCACCACGCCGGAGGCCCAGAGCTGCGCGCACACCGCCGTGGGTGCCTGCCCGGTGGCCGGGACGACGGCGTTGCCGCCGGCGTTCTCGCGAGCACTGGCGAAGCACACGATGTTGGCGGCGAGCCGGTCGGCGGGCTGGGAACTGGCGATCGCCCATCCCGCGGCGGTCGCGCCGGCCAGCGCGGGCACGGCCACGCAGGTGATCACGATCTTGCGGTGGCGCTGGCGTTCCCGGTGATTCGGCCACCAGCCGCGTCCCTTCGCGGGCGCGACCTCCGGCCCGGGCCCCTCCGTGATGAGGCGGTGCCCGAGGACCGCCAGGCACACGGTGGCGCTGGCCTCGAGCGGGCCGGCCGCCGGATCGCGCCCGGTGAGCAGTGCCCGTACATCCGCCATGTTGCGGCGGGTCCTGGTCTTGGCGAACATGTCAGACCTCCGAGGCCTGGTTGCGGGCGGGCACGGCGAACGTCTGCTCGGTCGGGGCGACGGGCGGGTCCTCGGTCTCGGCGAGCAGCCCGCGCAGCCGCCGCCGGGCGCGATGCAGCCTGACCCGCACGGCCGCCGGGCTCATGCCGAGCACCAGGCCGATCGACCGGGCGTCGGTTAGCCCCTCCCAGGCGACGAGGCGCAGCAGCTCCCGGTCGCGCTCGGCCAGCCGGGCGAGTGCTCCCGCCACGGACTGGCCGAGAACTATCCCCTCGGCCGGATCGGCGGCCAGGCCCGGCCGGTCGGTAGCGGACAGGCGGGCGGCGAGCCGGGTCCGCCGTCCGGCGGATCGCCGCTGATCGCGGACGACATTGCCGGCGATCGCGTACAGCCAGGGTAGTAACTCCGCCTGGGCGGGCCGCTGGCTCCAGTGCCGCCAGGCCGTGGTGAAGGTCTCGTTCACCACGTCCCACGCCGCGTCGCGATCTTCAAGCCGCCGGCGGCCGAAGCGCAGCACCAGCGGGGCGTAGCTGTCGAAGGCCCCGGAGAAGCCATCCTCGTCGGGCGTCGGGTCTGCCACCGTGGGCTCCCTTCGTCGGTCACCCGCATAGGGCCGGCATCCGCCCGGGCGTTACATCTCAGGAGATGACCTGCAGCGTGGCCAGCGTCGGGTCCGCCGCGTAGGCGATGCGGCCGCCGTCGGCGTGTACCTCGCGGAGCGCGTTCAGGGCCTCCGCGGTGATCAGCTCGCCAGGTGCCAGCACCGGGACGCCGGGCGGGTAGGGCGCGATCAGCTCGGCGCTGACCCGGCCCACGGCGGCATCGGCGGGGACGGTCTGGTTCGCGGCGAAGAAGGCCTCCCTCGGCGCGAGGACCGTCTGCGGCTCCACCGTCCACGCCGCCGTCGCGACCGGGAACCGCGGGGCGCCGCGGTGGCGTTCCACGCAGCCGGCGAACGTGTCCGCGAACGCGGCGAGCTGGTCCTCGTCGTCGGCGATGGCCACGATCGGCACCACGGTGTCGCGGTCGGCCATCTCCACCGGCATCCCGGCCGCGATCAGGTCCGCCTCCACGTCCTTCCCGTGCGCGCCGGTCCCGGCCAGCAGGACGACCAGCTTGGTCGGCTCCACGCCCGGGCCGTCGAGCACCCCGAGCCCCGGCACCTGCCGCAGCCGCTGCTTGGCCGCGGCCACGCCGCGCAGCAGCCGGGCGCACAGGTCCTTGCCGTCCCGGGCCAGCAGGGCCCGGGCGGCATCGATGCTCGCCACGATCGAGCCCGCCGGGCTGGTCGTGTGGGTGGCCTCGAACGCCCGGTCCAGCCGGGCCGCGTCCAGCCGTTCGGTCCTGGCCAGCACCAGCGCGCCCTGGGTCATGGCGGGCAGCGCCTTGTGCGCGCTGGTCACCATGGCGTCCGCGCCGGCCGCGATCGCGTGCGGCGGCAAGTCGGGGTGGAAGCCCAGATGCGCCGCCCACGCCGCGTCCACCACCAGCGGAACCCCGGCCTCGTGGGCGGCGGCCGCATGGCCGGCCAGGTCGCCGATCGTGCCCACGTAGGAGGGATCGCCGAGGAACACCGCACAGGCCTCCGGATGGGCCGCGAGCGCGGCCCGCACCGTGCCGGTGGCCACCGCGGTGGGCAGCCCGGACGCCGGGTCCATCTCCGGGCGCACCCATACCGGGCGCAGCCCGGCGAGCACCAGCCCGAGCAGCAGCGACCGGTGCAGGATCCGGGTGATGATGACCTCCTGCCCCGGCGCGCCGACGGCCAGCGCCAGCGCCTGGTTGCCGTGCGTCGACCCGGCGACCGAGAACCGGCACCAATCGGCGCCCCACAGCCGCGCCGCCCGCGCCTCGCCGTCCTCGCGCAGCGCGTCGGCGTGCTTGATCGTGTCCAGCGCGCCGTACAGCGGCGCGTCGCCCGCCACCACCGACCCGGTGAGGTCGTGGCGCAACTTGTGCCCCGGCGTGATCATCGGCGTGAGCTGGCCGGCCTCCGCCTGCTCGGTGACGGTCAGCCACGCGTCGAGCAGCGGCGCGTCGGCCCGCAGTCCGCGCGGGTCCCTGGGGTCCGGTTCGAGATGCGGCATCCGTCCAGTGTGCCTGACCAGGCCAGGTGGCCAGAAAATTGGCTAGCTGGCCGGCCGCAGGAGCCGTGTCACACTGGATCAAGGGGCCGCCCGGGCGCCCGGAGGTGGTGATGTAGGTGACAACCCAGGACATGGGGCCGCTGGATGCGCACGCCACCGACGGGTTCGAGGGTCAGCCCGACTCGCTGTGGGAGTTCTCGCCGTACCCGCCGATCGCCGACTACGCGTTCCTGTCCGACAACGAGGTCACGGCGCTGGTCGCGCCGGGCGGCTCCATCGAGTGGATGTGCCTGCCGCGGATGGACTGCCCGAGCGTGTTCGGCGCGCTGCTCGACCGGGACGCCGGGTGGTTCCGCCTGGGACCGGATGACATGACCGTGCCCGCCGACCGCCGGTACCTGCCGGGGACGATGGTCCTGGAGACCAGCTGGGACTGCGGCGAGGGCTGGATCATTGTCCGGGACTGCCTGGTGATGGGCCCGTGGCGGCACGAGCACCCGGAGCGCACCAGCCACGTCCGGCCGCCGACCGACTACGACGCGGAGCACACGCTGCTGCGGACGGTGCGCTGCGTGGACGGGGCGGTGCAGGTCAGCATGGACTGCGAGCCGGTCTTCGACTACGGGCGCCAGCGCGTCCGGTGGCAGCACACCGACCAGGGCTACCACCAGGCGGAGGTCCGGGCGGAAGGCAGCGAGCTGGCGCTGACCCTCACCTCCGACATCCGGATCGGCCTGGAAGGGCCGAGCGCGCGGTCCCGCACCCTGCTGCGCGAGGGTGACACCCGTTTCGTGGCCTTGTCCTGGGGCAGCCGCAAGCCGCCCAAGGACTACGCGGACGCCTACAAGCGCCTGACCTGGACGGCCCATCACTGGCAGCACTGGCTGGCCCGGGGCAGCTTCCCTGATCACCGGTGGCGCCCGTACCTGACCCGTAGCGCGCTGACCCTCAAGGGCCTCACGTTCTCGCCCACGGGAGCGATCGCGGCCGCCGCGACCACGTCGCTGCCGGAGACGCCGCGCGGGGAACGGAACTGGGACTACCGGTACAGCTGGATCCGGGACGCCACGTTCGCGCTCTGGGGCCTGTATACCCTGGGCTTTGAGTGGGAGGCCAGCGATTACTTCGCCTTCCTCACCGACATCGTGGAGCGCGACGGCGGCGACATGCAGATCGTCTACGGCATCGACGGCCGGTGCGACCTGCACGAGTCCGTGCTGGAGTACCTGCACGGGTACCAGGGCGCCCGGCCGGTCCGCATCGGCAACGCGGCGTACAAGCAGAAGCAGCACGACGTGTGGGGCGTGGTGCTCGACTCCCTGTACCTGCACACGCGGTCCCGGGACCGGCTTGACGAGCGGGTCTGGCAGATGGCCAAGCAGCAGGTGGAGCACGCGCTGGAGAACTGGCGCGACCCCGACTGCGGCATCTGGGAGGTCCGCGGCGAGCCGAAGCACTTCACCTCGTCGAAGCTGCTGTGCTGGGTCGCGGCCGACCGCGGGGCCCGCCTGGCCCGGCTCCGCGAGGACGCCGACAGTGCCCGGCTGTGGCAGAAGGCGGCGGACGAGATCCACGCCGACATCTGCGCCAACGCGCTGGACGAGCGCGGGGTGTTCTGCCAGCACTACGAGACCACCGCGCTGGACGCGTCGGTGCTGCTGATGCCGCTGCTGCGGTTCTTGTCGCCGGACGACCCGCGGATCCGGGCCACGGTGATCGCGATCGCGGACGAGCTGACCCGGGACGGCCTGGTGCTGCGCTACCAGGTCGACGAGACCGACGACGGCCTGTCCGGCGAGGAGGGCGCGTTCACGATCTGCTCGTTCTGGCTGGTGTCCGCGCTGTCGGAGATCGGCGAGCACCGCCGGGCGCGGGACCTGTGCGAGAAGGTGCTGTCGTACGCCAGCCCGCTGCTGCTGTACGCCGAGGAGATCGACCCGCAGTCAGGCCGGCACCTGGGCAACTTCCCCCAGGCGTTCACGCACCTCGCGCTGATCAACGCGGTGATGCACGTGGTCATGAACGAGCAGCTGGCCGAGCGGCGGGCCATCACCAGCGGCGCGGCGGTCTCGCCGAGGTCGCGGTAACCGAGGATCTCGCCGCGGCGGACGCTTACCAGCCGGGAGGGCCAGCCGCCACGACCGCCTCGAACTCGGCCACGGACAGCCCCGGGCCGAACCCCTCGAGCAACCAGGTCACCCGGTTGCTCTCGGCGGTGGCCACCGCCTTGGCCCGCTCGTCCGAATCCAGCCGCCGCATCTTGCCCGTGATGGCCAGGTCGTAGTCATCCGGAGCGCCGAGCCGGGTCAGCTCGGCGCGAACCCCGGCCACGTCGTCGGCGTCCGGGAAGTCCGGATCCCCGGCGAAGATCGGGAAGCAGCCCTGCATCCGGGCGGCCCTGGCCAGCGGCGCGCGGTTGGGCCACCGGCCGGCGACCCATACCGGCAGCGGATCCTGAGCCGGCTTGGGCAGGAACGGCGTGGAGTGCACGTGCAGGCGCTCGCCGTCGAAGTCGACGCCCTCGCCGGTCAGCAGGCGCCGCAGCACCTCGAGCGACTCGTCAAGGAGCACGCCGCGCTCCCGGGGCTCGGACGCGTCACCGAACGAGCTGAACTCCCTCCAGCCGTCGTCGCCGAGGCCGACCCCGATCACGAGCCGACCGCCGGACAGCCGGTCCAGCGCGGCCGCCTGCCGGGCCATCACCCACGGCCTGCGGCGGGCCAGCGGGGTCACCATGGCGCCGAACCTGATGTCGCGGGTGGCGGTAGCGACCGCGGCCATCGCAATCCACGGGTCGCAGATGGCCATGCCCGGCCTGGCCAGCATGTGGTCCCAGAGGAAGAACCCGGACCAGCCGGCCTCCTCGGCCATGACGGCCAGCTCGGCGACCCGGGCGGGATCGGCGAGCTCCTCGAACTGGGGGAAGAAAAGCCCGAACCTAACGTCGTTCAACTGCGCCTCCGGGGGGTGGCAGCGCGGATTGCCAGCGCTGCCGCAGCCCGGCCAGCGCATCGGGGACGATCTCACCGTAGACCCTGAGCCTGGCCAGGCCGCCGTCCGGGATTACCTCCAGCCGTACGTGGGTGGCGACGCCGCCGGCCAGGAACCGGTGCCGGGTGTCCGGCTGCACCCGGGTCAGCGGCAGCGCTTCGCGCCACGCCGACTCCGGGAGGGGGGCATCGGGGGCGTCCGCGGCCAGCAGCCGGACCTGGCCCGGAGCGTTGCCGATGAAGCGCGAGGTGTCGATCTCGACGTGGCGCAGGGCCCCGGCCGCGGCCAGTGCGACGGTCACGTGGTCGTGGCCCGGGCCGCGGCGCCGCGCGTTCTCCCAGCCCTCCCCCGTGCTGGCGGCCCGGCCGGGCAGGATCAGGTTGCTGGCCGACGCGTAGAACGCGTCCGAGCAGCCGACGACCCGGCCGCCGTTCTCCATGGCCGCCAGGTCGACGGTGCCGGCCAGGAAGCGCGGGTCAGGCAGCGGCGTGCCGTGCACCCGCAGCCGGGCCACCCCGCCGTCGGGGTAGATCGACAGCCTGACATGCGTCCACCGGAAGGAGGAATCCACCGGGTAGAAGTTCGCCGCGTCGCCCTGCGCGGCGGACCGCTCCACCAGCGCCTGCCAGGCCATTCCGGCCAGCTCGTCCGGGGCTGGGTACCCGTCGGCCGCGATCGCCTCCACCGACACCTGCGGCGGGTAGTTGCCGCGGAAGTATGAGGTATCCACGATCACGCCGTGCACGATGCCGGGCACGCCGAGCCGGACGATCGCGTGGTCGTGCCCGGGCCCGCGGCGGCGCCGGGTCTCCCAGCCGTCGTAGACCTTGCCCCGGTTCCCGAACTCCGCCGGGTCGAAGGCCGGCGCCCCCGGCTTGATCAGGTTCTCCTTCTCCGCGAACAGCTCGTCGCTGGCGGCGACCACGCTGCCGCCGAGCAGCCGGGACGCTAGGTCTGGCCAGGCCGCGAACTCCGGCGGGCCCTCGTCGTGCCCGGTCATCCGGCGCGCTCCCCCCGGGACAGCAGCCGGCCGGCGGGTGCGCCGCCGGCGGGCTCCCCCCGCAGCCAGGTCCGGCGCACCACGCCGTCGAGCCGCTGGCCGGCGTACGGGGTCAGCCGGTGCCGGTGATGCAGCCGGGCCGGGTCGACGGTGAACCCGTCGTCCGGCGCGAACGCCACCAGGTCGGCGTCGCCGCCGGGCTCGATCCGGCCCTTGCCGGCCAGCCCGGCGATCCGCGCGGGCCCGGCCGCCATCCAGCGGGCCACCTCGTCCAGCGAGTGCCCGCGCCGGCGCGCGCCGGTCCACACCACCGGCAGCGCGAGCTGCAGCGACGAGATCCCGCCCCAGGCGGCGCCGAAGTCGCCGCCGCCCTGGGCTTTGAGCTCGGGCGGGCACGGCGAATGATCAGACACCACGCAGTCAATGATTCCGTCCCGTAGCGCCTGCCAGAGCCGGCCGGAGTTGGCCCGCTCGCGGATCGGCGGGCAGCACTTGAACTCGGTGGCGCCCTCCGGGATGTCCTCGGCGGCCAGCGCGAGGTAGTGCGGGCAGGTCTCCGCGGTGATCGCCACGCCGTCCCGCCGGGCCCGCGCCAGCAACGGGACCGCGTCCGCGGCCGACAGGTGCAGCACGTGCGCCCGCGCCCCGGTGCTGCGCGCCGCGTCGATCACCGCGGCCACCGCGATCACCTCGGCCGCGGCGGGCCGCGAGCGCAGGAACGCGCCGTAGCCGGGCCCGGCGGCGTGAGGCGCGGCCGCGACGATCCCGGCGTCCTCCGCGTGCACCAGCACCACGGTGCCCAGCTCGGCGGCCCGGGCCATCACGTCGCGCAGCCCGGCCTGATCCAGCGGCGGGAACTCGGGGACGCCGGAATCAATGAGAAAGACCTTGATCCCGAACGCGCCGGCCGCCTCCAGGCCGGGCAGCCAGGCCGCGCTACCGGGCACCGCACCACCCCAGAAGCCCACGTCCACATGGACCTGGCCCGCGGCGATCTCCCGCTTGATCCTTAGCGCTGCGGCGTTGGTGGTGGGCGGGATCGAGTTCAGCGGCATGTCGATGATCGTGGTGATCCCGCCCGCCGCCGCGGCGCGGGTGGCCGAGGCGAACCCTTCCCAGTGGTCCCGGCCGGGCTCGTTGACGTGGACGTGGGTGTCCACCAGGCCCGGCAGCAGCACCTCGTCGTCGGCCAGCACCAGGGCCGGCGCGGCGGGCCGGGCCGCGTCGTAGGGCCCGACCTCGACGATGGTGCCCTGCCTGATCATCACCGCCGTCGGCCGGGTGCCGTCGGGCGTGACCGCGCGGCGGGCGCGGATCACCAGGTCCGGCGGCAAGTCAGCGGCCCGCCGATCCGCTCAGCGTGTCGAGGCCGGGGCGGTCCAGGCCGGTCAGCTCGGCCAGCTCCGCCCCGGTGACCGCGCCGCAGTCCAGCCCGCGGGCCAGGAACCCGGCCAGGGCCCGGGCGGTCGCGGGTTCTTCGAGGATGCCCCCCGGCTCGCGTGCGACGTAGGACCGCAGCCGGGCGGCCGCGGCGGGCAGGCCTTCGCGGAAGAAGCCGAACGTGGCCGCGTACCGGCTGGCGAGCTGCGCCGGGTGCAGGTCCCAGCCCTGGTAGAAGCCGCGGTCCAGGGACCGCCGCACCAGGCGGGCGTGCAGCTTCCAGGCCCCGGTGACCTGGTCCCGGTTGCCATCGGGCAGCACGTTGGCCGAGCCGTCGGACAGGCGCACGCCGGTGCCCGCCGCCGCCACCTGCATCACCGCCCGCGCGTGGTCGGCCACCGGGTGCTCCATGCTCTGCTGCTGCGCCGCGATCCCGAGCGCGGCGCTGTAGTCGTAGGTGCCGTAGTGCAGCCCGGTCAGCCGCCGGCCGGCCGCGTGCACGCACCGGGCGATGGTGGCGGTCCCGTCGGCGCCCAGGATCAGCTGCGGGGTCTCCACCTGGACCTCGAAGACCAGCGCGCCGGGCGCCAGGCCGTGCGCCTGCTCCAGCCGGCCGCAGAGCCCGGCCATCGCGGTGACCTGGTCCGCCGAGGTGACCTTGGGCAGCGTCATCACGAAGCCGGCCGGCAGCGGCCCGTGCGCCAGCAGCTCGCCGAGGAACCCGTCCAGCGTGCGGATGGCCCGACGGCGGGTGGCCGGTTCCAGGCTCTTGCCGCGCAGCCCGGTAAACGGCGGGGCCTTCCCGGCGGCCACCTCGGCCGCCAGGTACCCGGCGGCGCGGACCGCGTCGGCGTCCTCGTCGCCGTCGCCCCGGGCGCCGTAGCCGTCCTCGAAGTCGATCCGCAGGTCCTCGACGGGTTCGGTGATGAGCTTGGCCAGCACCCGTGACCGCACGTCCGCGGCCAGGCGGTCCGGCAGGCCCATCACGTCGGCGAACTCGCCCGGGCCGGGCGCCCAGGTTTCCAGCGCGACCAGGGCCTGCCGCCCCCACTGCGCGGCCAGCCCGGGGCCGAACCGGTCGGCGGGCAGGTACGCCGTGTGCACCGGCTGCCGGCCGGGCCGCGGCCCCGGGTAGCCCGCGGCCAGCGCCCGGTCGGCCTCCGCGAGCGCCCGGTCCGCCTCGGCGGCCAGCGCGTTCAGGTACTCCGGGCGCTCCCGGCCGGCCGGTGCGCGCTCCGGTGTGGTCACGGCGTATCCGTTATGTGCTCTGGCTTGATCGGGATCAGCGGAAGGTCGAGCCCGGTGGCCGCGCGGATCGCCGCGGCGACCGCCGGCCCGGAGGAGATCGTGGGCGGCTCGCCGACGCCGCGCAGGCCGTAGGGGGCATTCGGGTCGGGGTACTCGAGCACCTCGATTCGCATCGGCGGCATGTCCAGGATGGTGGGGATGAGGTAGTCGGTGAACGAGGGATTGGCGATCCGCCCGTCGCGCACCTGGATCTCCTCCATGATGGCCAGGCCCAGGCCCTGGGCGCTGCCGCCGTGGATCTGCCCCTCCACCGCCTGCGGGTTCACGGCCTTGCCCACGTCCTGGGTGCAGGCCAGCTCGATCACCTTGACCAGGCCGAGGTCGGTGTCGACGTCGACGACCGCGCGGTGCGCGGCGTAGGCGTACTGCACGTGCGCGAAGCCCTGGCCGGTCTCCGGGTCGATGGGGTGGGTCGGCCGGTGCCGCCACTCGACCGTCTCCTCGAGGGCCCGGTCGCCGATGATCTCCGCGATCGGGATGCTCTCGGCGCCGGTGATCACGCAACCGCCGGCCAGCCGCAGGCCGGGGACGGTGCGGCCGAGCCGGCGCTGGGCCAGGCCGAGGACCTGCTCCCTGATCCGCTCGCAGGCGGCCTGGACCGCGCCGCCGGTCACGTAGGTCTGCCGGGAGGCCGACGTCGAGCCGCCGGAGCCGACCGCGGTGTCGGCCGGGCTGACCAGCACCTGGTTCACGCCCAGCTCGGTGCGGCAGATCTGCTGCTCGACGGCGACCAGGCCCTGGCCGACCTCGGCCGCGGCGGTGTGCACGGTCACCACCGGCTCCCCGGCGGCGATCTCGAGCCTGACCCGCGCGGTCGAGTAGTCGTCGTAGCCCTCGGAGTATCCGACGTTCTTGTAGCCCACGGCGTAGCCGACGCCGCGCACCACGCCCTCGCCGTGGGTGGTGTTGGCCACCCCGCCGGGCAGGCCGCGCGGGTCGGGGCGGGCGTTCTCGTTATGGTCCCCGGTTGCCCTGGGTAGCGGCATGGCCTGCAGGCGGCGCAGCAGTTCGGCCACGGGCGCCGGGCTGTCCACGACCTGCCCGGTCGGCGCCTCGTCGCCCATGCCGATCGCGTTGCGGCAGCGCAGCTCGACCGGGTCCAGGCCCAGCGCCGCCGCGAGCTTGTCCATCTGTGCCTCGTAGCCGAACGCGGCCTGCACCGAGCCGAAGCCGCGCATCGCGCCGCACGGCGGGTTGTTGGTGTAGAGGCCGTAGCAGTCGACGTGCACGTTCGGCACCACGTACGGCCCGATGCCCATGGTCCCGGCGTTGCCGACCACGGCCGGCGTGCTGGAGGCGTAGGCCCCGCCGTCGAGGTAGATCTCCGCCCTGACGAAGACCAGGGTGCCGTCCCGGGCCGCGCCGTGCTCGTAGCGCATCCGGGCCGGGTGGCGGTGCACGTGCCCGAAGAACGACTCCTGGCGGTTGTAGGACATCTTGACCGGCTTGCCGGTGTGCAGCGCCAGCAGGCAGGCGTGCACGTGCATGGACAGGTCCTCGCGGCCGCCGAACGCGCCGCCGACCCCGGCCAGCACCAGCCTGACCTGCTCGGGCGGCAGGCCGAGCGCAGCGCAGATCTGCTTCTGATCGACGTGCAGCCACTGGGTGGCCACGTACAGGTCGACGCCGCCCTGCCCGTCCGGCACCGCGAGCCCGGCCTCCGGGCCGAGGAACGCCTGGTCCTGCATCCCAACCTGGTAGGTCCCGGTCACCACGACGTCGGCGGCCGGCTCCGGGTCGCCCTTGCGGATCTTGAGGTGGCGGACCAGGTTGCCCTGCGGGTGCAGCCGCGGGGCGGCCGGGTCCAGCGCCTGCCGCGCGTCGGTGACCGGGTGCAGGACCTCGTAGTCCACCGCGATCTTCTTGGCCGCCTGCCGCGCGATCTCCGGGTGGTCCGCGGCGACCAGGGCCACCGGCTCGCCCTGGTACCGGACCACGTCCTCGGCCAGTACCGGCTGGTCGGCGTGTTCCAGGCCGCAGACGTTCTGGCCGGGCACGTCGGCGTGGGTGAGCACGGCGTAGACCCCGCCGGTGGCCAGCACCTCCCCGATCGCGATCGAGCGGATCCTCGCGTACGGGTGGGGGCTGCGCAGCGTCACCCCCCAGATCATGTCGTCCATCCACAGGTCACTGCCGTAGGCGAACTGCCCCGTCACCTTCGGCGTCGCGTCCGGGCGCGGCGCGGAGGTCCCGACACCGCCGGCTTCGGCCTGGCTGACGCCGACCGGAGCCTGGGCGGGCGGGGTGATCGTCATGGCCCCCAGCCTGTCAGTCCCGGCCGGCGAGGACCAGGCTGGCCCGGCGGGCCGCGTCGGCCACCTGCCGCTCGTCGACGGTGACCACCCGGTCGTGCTCCACGACCACCCGGCCGTTCACGAGCAGCAGTTCCAGCGGCGGCTGCGGGCCCAGGACCAGCGCCGCCACCGGGTCGGCGATGCCCGCGTGCGGCACGCCGTCCAGCCGCCACAACGCGATGTCCGCGAGCTTGCCGGGTTCCAGCGAGCCGATCTCGGCCTCGCGGCCCAGCAGCCGCGCCCCGCCGAGCGTACCCAGCTCCACCGCCTGGCGCACGGTCATCGCCTGCGGACCGCCGGCCGCGCGGGCGAACTGGGTCGCGGCGGTGACCTCGGCCAGCAGCGAGCTGGCCTCGTTGGAGGCCGCGCCGTCCACCCCCAGCCCGACCGGCACGCCCGCGTCGAGCAGCGCGCGGGTCCGGCAGATGCCCGCGCCGAGCCTGGCGTTCGAGTACGGGCAGTGGGCCACGCCGGTGGCGCTGGCCGCGAGCCGGGCGATCGCCGCGTCGCCGAAGTGCACGCCGTGCGCGAGCCAGACGTCGCTGGCGAGCCAGCCGAGTGAGTCCAGGTACTCGGCGGGCGTGCAGCCGAAGTGCTCCGCGCAGTACTCATCCTCGTCGTCGGTCTCGGCCAGGTGCGTGTGCAACCTGACCCCGCTGTCCCGGGCCAGCTTGGCGGACTCGGTGAGCAGCTCGCGGGTGACGCTGAACGGGGAGCACGGGGCGACGCCGATCCGCAGCATCGAGCCCGGCGACGGGTCGTGGAACCGCCCGATCGCCGCCTGCGTCGCCTCCATGATCGTGTCGATGTCCTCCACGATGTGGTCGGGCGGCAGCCCCCCGGAGCTCTCGCCCAGGTCCATGGAGCCGCGGGTGGGGTGGAACCGCAGGCCCACCTCGGCCGCGGCCTCGATCGTGGCGCCGAGCACGTCGCCGCCGTGGCGGGGGAACACGTAGTGGTGATCCATGCTGGTCGTGCAGCCGCTGCGGGCCAGCCAGGCCAGGGCGGCGGTCGCGGACGCCCGCACGATCGGCTCGTCGATCCGGGCCCAGACCGGGTACAGCTCGACCAGCCAGTCGAACAGCGTGGCGTCGAACGCCCATCCCCTGGTCGCCCACTGGTACAGGTGGTGGTGGGTGTTGACCAGGCCGGGCGTGACCAGGCACCCGCTGGCGTCGACCTGGCGGGCGCTGGCCAGCCGGTCCGGCACCGGGCCGGCGGCGACCTCGGTGATCCGGTTGCCGTCGACCGCGACGTAGCCGACCGGGTACTCATCCCGCCGCGGGTTCAGCGTCAGGACGTGAGTGCCGCTCAGGACCAGGCTGGTCACGACGCACGATCCTGCCACCGGTCCGCGGCCAGCCGCACCGCGTCCAGGATCTTCTCGTAGCCCGTGCACCGGCACAGGTTCCCGGCGAGCGCCTCGCGGACCTCGGCGTCCGACGGCCGCGCGCTGCGGCGCAGCAGGTCGTGGGCGGCGATCACCAGGCCGGGCGTGCAGAACCCGCACTGCACCGCGCCCGCGTCGACGAACGCCTGCTGCACCGGGTGCAGCGAGTCACCGCGGGCCAGGCCCTCGACCGTGACGATGCGGCGGCCCTGCGCCTGGCCGGCCGCGACCAGGCAGGCGCAGACCACCGTGTCGTCCAGGTACACCGTGCAGGAACCGCATTCACCCTGCTCGCAGGCGTTCTTGGAGCCGGGCAGCCCCATCCGCTCGCGGAGCACGTAGAGCAGGCTCTCGCCCTCCCAGACGTCGTCCGCCTGCCGTGTCTCGCCGTTGACCGTTGCCGTGATCCGCATCCGCTCAGCCTCCGCCGGGCTATCGGGGCCTGGGATGTCCCCGGGGCGCACTGCTGCCCTGGTAGGAGTTCCAGGCCCAGGTCAGGGTACGCCTGGCCATGACCGCGAGACCATGACGCCGGTACGCGGCGGTCCCCCGGACGTCATCGACCGGGTCGGCGGCGGCCTTCACCCGCTCGCCGAACTCGCGGACGAGGCTGTCGCCCAGGTCGGCGCGGGACTCCCACAGGCCGGCCTCGTCCAGCGCCCCGGCCAGGAACCGCTCGGCCGCCGCGGCCCTCCGCGGGGTGGGTGCCGCCGAGCCGATCCCGGTGCCGACCGTCCGGCCCGGCGGGTCAAGGCTGAGGCAGAACGAGGCCACGGCGATCACCATCGCGTTACGGGTACCGATCTTGCTGAACTGCTGCGGGCCGGCCGCGGGCGGGATCAGGACGGCCGCGATCAGCTCGTCCGGGGCCAGCACGTTCTGCTTGACGCCGGTGAAGAACCCCGTGGCCGGGACCGTGCGGGTGCCCCGCACCGAGGCGATCTCGATCGCGGCCCCGCTCGCCAGGAGCGGCGGATGGCAGTCCCCGGCCGGCGACGCCGCGCCGAGGTTGCCGCCGACCGTGCCGCGGTTGCGGATCTGCGGCGAGCCCACCGTCCGGGCCGCCATGGCCAGGCCGGGCAGCAACCCGCCGAGTTCGTCAATGAGCCGGGAGTAGGTGACGCCCGCGCCGAGCCTGATCAGGCCGTCCTCGATCGCCCACCCGGTGAGCTCGGGGACCCCGGTCAGGTCGAGCAGGGCGGCGGGACGGCGGGCGTCGAAGTTCAGCTCGACCATGACGTCGGTGCCCCCGGCGACAGGCAGCGCCTCCGGGCGCGCCGCCTTGGCGGCCAGCGCGTCAGCCCAGCTCGTCGGCTGCAGGAACTCCACCTGCTCCTCCCCACCTTCGCTCAGCCACCATGATCGCCCCGGACGGACGATTGTCAGTCGCATCGACTGACGATCGTCCGCGCTGCGCGATCATGTGAAGGCGGCGGCGGAATCCCACGCTAGGCCGGGATCGGGCGCGTCGTCGCGCTGCACGGCGCACTGGATCAGGCCGTACGGGCGGTCGGCGGCATGGAACACCTCGCCGGGGTTGTCCAGGCCGAACGGGGCCAGGTCGGCCAGGAAGTGGTGCCGGTTGGGCGCGGACAGCCTGATCTCCGCGACGTCGTCGCGGGCCTGCAGGACCGCCTGGCCCATCTCGAACAGGGTCTGCTGCAGGGCCAAGCTGTGCACCTCGGCGAACCGCTCGACCAGGACCTGCCGGATCTGCGCGTAGGCCTCGTCCCAGGGCGCCGGATGCGGCCCGCCGGGGTCATAGCGCCAGCCCGCGTTCAGCGAGGTAGCCAGGATCCGGTCGTGGGTCTCGGCCAGCGTGGTGTAGCGGTCCTTCAGGAAGCCGGCGAATTCCGAGCCGGTCGACTTCAGCAGCACCAGCCCCCGGAGGCCGGAGACGACCCAGGTCGACTGCCCCGGTGATCGCCCGTGCGAGACCGTGACCGCCGTGGTGCGGACCTCGTCGCCGGCCCGGGTGAAGGTGTGCGGGTGCGGCTGGCCGGCCACGCTCACCCGCTCCCAGCGGTACTCCTCCACCTCGACCCGGGCCGCGGTGACCGGCTCGATGTCGTTGACGAAGTGGCGGGCCAGGTCCAGCGCGTAGTCTTCGATCTGGCCTATCCCCTTCTGTTTGGCAAAGGCGAAGCAGGTGTTCTTCTGACTGTCGGTGGGGAGCACGCGGGCCTGGTCGCCGCGGATGTGGGCGTCGGCGAAGTCGCCGCGCAGCAGCGTGGAGACGTTCAGGTCGCGGATCTCGTGCTGCCCGCCGTCCCGGTAGACGCGCACCACCCGGGTCTCCGCCTTGCCGTACTGGTTCGGGCCGAGCGTGATCGCCATGACGTCAGCTCCCGCGGTAGGTGGCGTAGCCGAACGGGCTCAGCAGCAGCGGGACATGGTAGTGCGGTGCCTCGCCGTCGGCGGTGAAGGTGACCGTGACCTCGGGAAAGAACGAATCCCGCTGGTTCAGGCTCGCGAAGTATTCGGCGACGCCGAAGACCAGCCGGTAGGTTCCGGCCTGCAGCCGCTCCGGCCCGATGTCCGGGACGCGTCCGTCGGCGTCGGTGCTCGCGCGCCCGATCTCGGCCGGTTCCCCGCCCCAGACCCGTTCCAGCCGGACCGGGATGCCGGCCGCGGGCGTTCCGCGCGCGGTGTCGAGCACGTGGGTGGTGACCGCGCTCCCCGCGCTCATGCCGTACCCTCCAGCAGTTGCCGCAGCCTGATCCGGTTGATCTTCCCCAGCTCGCCGCGCACTATGCCCCACTCGGTGCCGGGATCGTGGCCCAGCCGCTCCCGGAGCAGGGCCAGCAGTTCGGCGGCGCTGCGGCCGGTCGCGCAGACCAGGTAGATGTGGCCGAACCGCCGCTCGTAGGTCTCGTTCCCCTCGGCCAGGGCCCGGAGGGTGGCCCGGTCCGCGGTCTGCACCCCCGCCTGCTCCTGCCGTGACGGGCCGACCGCGGAACGGGCCCCGATCCTCGGATGGCCCGCCAGCGCCTGCTCCAGGTCGCTGCGGTCCAAGCCAGCCACGGCCTCGTCGGAACGGGCCAGGATCTCGCTCACCGTCCCATAGGGGCGCCCGGACGTCACGTTATGGATCCATCGCTCGGAAGTGCAACAGGCCAGCAGGTGCTCGCCGGCCTGCGCGGCAGGCATCGCGTTGAGGGCCTCGAGGCTGACCGGGGTGCTCATGACCTCTCATTCTGGTACGGCTGCGGAGTAAGAAACAGAACGGAATGCTCCGGTCTGCAGTAAGGTCGGTCCATGAGGCAGCAGCCAGGTCCCGGCCGGCAGGCCGAGGCGGCCCGCAACGATCAGCTGATCCTGGACGCTGCGCGGGCGGTGTTCGTCGCCGACCCGGCGGCGCCGGTCTCCGAGGTGGCCAGGCGGGCGGGCGTCGGGATCGCCGCCCTGTACCGCCGCTATCCCAGCAAGGAGGACATGCTGCGGAAGCTGAGCGGCGACGGGCTGCACCGCTACATCGCCGAGGCGGAGGCGGCGCTGGCCGACGACCGGGACCCGTGGACCGGGTTCGCCGACTTCATGCGGCGGGTGATGCAGGCCGACACTCTCTCGCTCACGCAGAGCCTGGCCGGAACCTTTACCCCGACCGAGGAGCTCTATCGCGACGCCGCCCGGGCACAGGACCTGAACGTGGCGCTCTTCGAACGGGTCCGCGCCGCCCGCGCGATCCGCCCCGACGTGGTCGTGGATGACATCGGCTGGATCCTCGAGATGGTCGCCTCGGTCCGGGGCGGCGACGCCGGGCGCACCGCTCAGCTCCGGGAGCGGTACCTGACCCTGCTGCTGGACGGCCTGCGCACGCCGCAGCCGTCCCCGCTCCCCGGGCCGCCTCCCACCTGGGCGGAAATCAGCAGGCGCTGGGATAGCTGAACCGGTCGGCCGCGGCTCCGCCGCCGCCGACGGCGCGTCCTGGAAAGCAGGCGTTGCCTCGCCGTCGGCGCGCACGGACTTGCGGGCCAGCAGCCAGTACGTGACGCCGCCGAAGATCAGCCCCATGAACACGCTGAAGTCCGACCCGGCGACCCGGCGACCCGGCTGGACAGCGGCGACACGTACGGCGAGTAGGCGTTCAGCCACAACGCGGCCGCCATCATGCCGACCGCCTGCGCGATGATCCCCGGCCAGTGCACCCCGCCGTGGCGCCGGGCCATCACCCCCGCCACTGCTGTTACTCACGCCAGGCCATCACCCCGCTGCTACTCACGCCGGCCATCAACCCCCGCCACCGCCACCGTTCACGCCGGGCGGTTATCGTGGCCGAAGGCACGCGAGGGCGCCTCCGGGTCCGCGGGCAGGACGTAGTCCACCTCGACAGCAGGCAGTATTGCTGGCGTTCTCCTGACCGGCCTGTGACGCGGACCGCGGGCCTGGTGAAGGAGACGTCATGGCGACCCTTCCGTCTCGGCCCAACCTCGACCACCTGCGCCGCCAGGCCCGAGACTTGCTGCGGGCCGCGCGTGCGGGCGATGAGGCGGCGGTGGCCCGTATGGGGACCGTGTCCGGCCGGCTGACCCTGGCCGCGGCGCAACTGGCTGTGGCCCGCGAGTACGGATTCGCGAGCTGGGCCAGGCTCGCGGCCGAAGTGCAGGCGCGCACGATGGACCTGGCCCAACAGGTTGAGGCCTTCTGCGAGGCCAGCATCCGGGACGGGACCGGCCGGGCGGCCCGGATGCTGGCCGCCAACCCTGCGATCGCCGGCTATAACTTCGCCACGGCGGTGATCCTCGGCGACTCGAGCCGGGTACGCCGCGAGATCGAGCAGCACCCGGACCTGGTGACCCGGTCCGATGACCGGGGGTGGACGGCGCTGCACGCGGTCTGCGCTTCACGGTGGCATCGCCTCGACCCGGCCCGGGCGGACGGGCTGCTGGCCGTGGCGCGGCTGCTGCTCGGGGCCGGCGCGGATCCCCGCGCGAGGACCGGCGGTCCCGGCAGCTGGACGCCGCTGCGCTGCGCCGTGGCCGGCGCGGCCAATCCGCCGATCGCACAGCTGTTGCTGGAGCACGGCGCGGTACCCGACGACCACGACCTGTACCTGGCCGGGTTTGGCGACGATGATCACGAGTGCCTGCGGCTGCTGCTCGACCACGCAGCGAACGTGCCCGAGATCGCCCGGACCTCGCTCGCCGCGCCGATCAGTGCCAACGACACCGAGGGCGTACGGCTGCTGCTGGCGGCGGGGGCCGATCCACGCCGTTACGTCGGCGACGACGGTGGTCCAGTGGTCTACGAGGCCATCGGTTTCGGCTGTTCCGCCGAGCTGGTGGAGGAGTTGCTGGCGCACGGAGCCGAACCTGATGCCCCTGGTCCGGACGGGCGCTCGCCTTACCGGCTGGCCCTTGACCGGGGTCAGACCGACCTGGCCGCGCTGCTGCGGCGCTACGGTGCCGCCGATGACGCGACCGACGTGGACCTGCTGCTGTCCGCCTGCCTGCGCGCCGACCAGGCCGACGTGCAGCGCCTGGTCACGCTCCACCCGGGGCTGGCTGACCGTCTCACCGAGGCCCAGCAGGCCGCGGCGATCACGCAGGCCGCCGAGGCTGGCCGCGCCGCGGCCGTCGGGCTGATGCTGGACCTTGGCTTTCCCGTCGACGCGCGCCGCGAGGACGGCGGCACGGCCCTGCACGCCGCCGCGTATTCCGGCAGCGCCAACGTGGTCACGCTGCTGATCGACCACGGCGCCGACATCGAGGCGCGCGACCTGACCTGGGACAGTACCCCGCTGGACTGGGCGGCCGTCGGCAGCGGTGAGCAGCCGGGGAGCAACCCCCGCGCGGAGTGGCCCGCCACCGTCCGGGCCCTGCTCGAGGCCGGCGCCTCCACCCGGGGTATCTCGCTGTCCCCTGATGACCCCAAGCTCCCCGGCGCGGACGTCGCGGTGCTCCTGTGGGAGCACGGCGTCGGCCCCGACACGACCCCGGCCCAATGATCGGTTGGCCGGGAATCAGTCACAACCGCTGGCCGCCTGCTAGGCGGCCTGGGCGGGCGGGCCGTGGCTGTGCAGGGTGCGGGTGCGGTCGGGGCTGGTGGCGGTGACGGTGGCGTCGGGGTGCAAGGTGATGCCCCAGCCCCACCGGTGCACCGCGATCAGGTGGTGGAAGGAGCACAACAGCAGCAGGTTAGTGCTGCTTTGCTATTGGGCTCCTGGTCAGCTGCCATGAGGCGGCGGGCGCTAGCCAACTAGTCAGGTCGGCCAACGATTAGCCGTGACGCGGGCCGGGAGTCAGAAGGTGCGGACCGTTTCGATCGGCCAGATCGTGGTGGTAGCCCCCATCGTTTGACCGATGCTGGCCAGCGCTGGGATGAGCATGTCGTCGCGGAAACGCTCCCAGTCCGCTTCACTGTCCCACAGGGTCACGATGCGCCAGCCGTCGGCCATCGGCCCCGCCAGGCGCATCCTGCACCCAGCAGGCGGCGAACCCTCCGGGTACAGCCTCTTCGCCAGAGCCGCATCCTGCTCGGCCGTCACGCCAGTGGCCTCACCCACCGACAAGATTGCCATTTCTTCCCCCTCCTTACCCATGTCGGCGTGCCGCGCCTTCGGCGTCAGCCCCGCCCAGTAGGTCATCGCGTCCAGGCAGGTCATGACGCCTGCCTGGACGCGATGCCCTCGGCTAGGTTCCTGGGACCGTGACTGCCGGCGCTGGTGTCCCGCGGGCATAGGACGCCGCCGATACCGCCGAGCAGTGGAAGGTCGCCGGCGGCAGCTTGAACAGCATCACGCGGCCAGCGGCGACATCCGCGTTGATCTGCTTGAGGGTCGTGATGTGCTCCGTGGCGTACTGCGGCTGGGTGAACAGCACCAGTACGGGCACCCAGATCACGTTGAAATCGCCGCCGGATGACGCGATCCCGACAAGGTGGTCATGACCCGCGATGGCACCGGCGTGGTACACGTTGGGCATGAACTGGATAGCCAGACCAGCCACCAAGGGTCCGTGATCGGGGCAGTTGTCAGCCGGCAGGTGCGCGCAATTCAGGCTGGCCGGATCGATCCCCGAGCTCGTCGGGTACATGGGCAGATATATCGGCGCCGTGTTGTGATCGTTGGGATGAACCGTCACGTTGTTCGGGGTCTGCAGGTAGATCAGGTTGCCGGTCGCGTCGTCATAGGCGGGTTCGATCGTCCCCCCACCGCCGACGAAATGACCCGACACCGGGTCAAACGTCGCGCCCCCGTACATGACCTGGCCGCTCGGGCCAGTGGCCGCCGAGCCACCCGCCGCCCCAGCGAACACCCCGAAGGCCGTCACCAGCCCGCCCAGCACGGATAGGCACAAAAGTCGTCGGAACATCGCCCCTCCCCTATGACCACAGGTCACCCCCCTAGGGCACCCAGCAGGCACGATAGGAGTCCTTAACCCCTGGTCGCAATAGGGCCACCTGGGACTACCGGGCTCCGGGGCTGTCGCTTGGCCCTGTCGGGCCACGATTCCGGCTCGTGCGGCGGGTCGTAGTCCTTCCACGAGCATCCCGGTGCCCGGCCCGCTCCCAGAGACGGTCACCGCGCGGCCCTGCTCGGGCTGTTGTGCAATCTGCCCACCGACTACGGCCAAGTCTGGGCGGACTGCCGCACTAAAGCACCCTCTCTCCTGGTTGACATAGCTAGCGGCCGGCCGCACCCACTTTGGTGCGGCTGGCCGCCACGTAGGCCTGGCAGGCCGCCGTTCTACCCGGCCTGCTGACCGGCCGCGTCGGGCGCACATGCCGCATGGGGGGTCGGCATGTGTGCGCCACGGGGCTCATCGGAACCCAAACCGCCTTGATGCCGCGAGAAGGAAAGATGATGAAGGTAAAGATCATCCACGACGGAGGCCAAACCCAACCCCCCGACGTGACCGCGGCTTCGCGCAAGTGGTGGCCGAGGCGTCACCCGACCGCGAGCGGGCTGATCGGCGCCGGATTGGTCCTGGCCGTGCTGGCCGGTTGCGGCAGCACGCCCGCGCCTGTGCACCACGTTGCGCACGCGGCCCGGCTACCGTCCGCGCTGGCCATCCTCAAGCTGACCGGCGCGACGCCCAATCGGGGGGAGTTCGCCGGGGATACCGACGTCTACGGCGACGGCCTGGCCGCTGGGTCGTTCGCCAGCGGCGAGCTGGTCACCGTCTACACCTACGCCACGCCCAAGTCCGAGGCCGCGGGATTGGCCCGAGGCGCCCCCGGCCAGGTCCAGATCAAGGGCCGCCTGTTCTCGGTGGATGTCAACCCCGCCAGTAACGCGACCAGCCCGGCCGAGATTGCCCGGCGCGTCGACGGCACCGTCGTCCAGCCCGTCCCCGCCGCCGATCCCGCGGCCACGAAGGCCGCGCCGAAGCCGAAGGCCGCGCAGTCGCCTGCCGCGCAGCCCTCTGCCGCGCAGCCGCCGCCCGCAGCCCCGGCGCAGCCCGCGCTGACCAACGGCGTCGCCATCGTCTCGCAGTACTACCAGGACATCACCGACCACGATTACGCCGCGGCCTGGGCCATCGGCGGTAGCAACATCGCGGCCGAGAACGGGCAGAGCTACTCGTCGTGGGAGGCCGGGTACGCCGACACGACGGCGAGCATCAGCATCACGTCGTACGGCACCTGGAGCAACGGGACTGTCTGGTGCTACATCTCAGCCGTCCAGCTAAGCGGCGCGGTCAACACCTACTACGGCACCTACGACGTGGCCAACGGCGTGATCGTGTCGGCGAGCATCCGGCAGGCAGGCTAAGGCAGCACCTCGCGAGGACTAATAGGAGGGAAGGAAGATGGCGCTCAAGAAGTTCAGTCAGCTAAACCAGGACGGCTGCTGCCCCAAATGCGGCTACGCGGTCATGAGGCGCGGCGTTAACACCGTCACCAGCAACCTCGCGGTCGGCCTAGCCGCAACGCTCGCCACTGGCGGCCTGCTCGGCCCCGCGAGAAAAACGATCAAATGCGGCGGCTGCGGAACCAAGTACCTGCAGGGCTGACCGGCCGTGTAGCCCGGTCCAGCCCCGCACTGCCAAGCACGGGGATGGCCGGCAATGTCGCTTCGGCACAGAGAGCGCCCAACGACCGCACCGGCGTCACTTGGACGCAGGAATAACGACGGGAGATGCGAGTGAGACTCTGCATGGTGTGCGGCCACCTGGCCGTCCATCGCATCCCGGTCGAGAGCACCGGCGGCCAGTGGCTCGCCCAGGTGCTCGACTGCGAGTCGTGCCCAGACGGCAAGTGCGACACGCGAAGGCAGGGCCGGTGAGACGCCCGGCCATGGAGCCGTTCCTGGTTCTGGAGGTCACCGGTCAACCCGCGAGCTACTCTACCGCCGCCACATCTCCTTGGCAGAAAGCAATACGGCACAAGATCATCGAAAGCGGTGCGACTCCCCGGGTCACACGGTTCGGGGTCCGGATCGCCTTCCGGACCCGCGTCCCAGCCAACGCGAACGAGGTCTGGGACCTCGACAACCTCGTCAAGCCGACGCTGGACGCGATGGATGGCGTCTTCGGAAAGCGGCCTATCAAGGGGCGACCGCAAGCCGCCGATGACCGAGTGGATTACCTGGAAGCCAGTAAACGCACGGTCTTGGACGGGGAGTCTCCGGGTGCGCGTATCGAGGTCTATGACCTCGGCAGCGATGCCGCAGCCCTCTGACGGCCGCGCTCCGCCTCGATGAACGGCGCGCCGAGGGAATCTGGGGCGAAAGGCAGTCAGCCTCCGATCACGCACGGGACGTCGAACGGGTCGTAGCTCTGTCACACCGCCGCCGGGTTCCGGAAGATGCCGGCCGACGGGAGCGCCGCGCCCTGGAAGTTGAACAGCGTGAGGTTCACGTTCGGCGACCCGACGCCGACCCCGGGCTCCCAGCCGACGCCGGGGATCCAGTCAGGTGCCCAGTAGAACAGCCCGGCGCCGAGCCCGTCGGGCACCTGGGCCAGGATGGACAGCTCGTCGCTGACGAAGGACAGCTGGCCGCCAGGGCTCGCCGGGTAGCCGGGCGACAACTGGCTGGTCTCCCAGACGAAGTCACCGGTGCTGTCACCGATCGCGTTGTTGCCGTTGGCCAGCGTCCACGGGTACTGGGTCTCCGCGATGACGATCCGCTTGCGGAACTGGGTGGCCAGCGCGTCGACGTTCTGGCGCATGGCCGAGATCGGCCCGTGGAAGAACGGGTAATAGGACAGGCCGATCACGTCGAACGGCACGCCGCGGGACACCAGGTTCTGGAAGAAGGCCTGGCTGAGCTGGCTATTGCCGCCCTGGTCGTAGTGCATCATCACCAGCAGCTGGTGGCGGGGCGGGTTCCCGGCCCTGGCCCCGGCCACGCCCGCCTTGAGCAGGGTGGCCAGCGCGTCGTAACCCGCGCCGGTGGCCGGGTCGACCTCGCCGACCGGCCACAGGATCCCGTTCCGTATCTCGTTGCCGATGGAGACCATGTCGACAGGCGTCCCCTGACCGGCGAAGGCCGAGATCACCTGCTGGGTATACGACCGGACGGTGGCCGTGAGCTCGGTGAGGTCCTCGCCCTGCCAGGCCGCGGGGATGTTCTGCTTGGTCGGGTCGGCCCAGAAATCGGAGTACATGATGTCCAGGTAGATCCGCATGCCCGCGGCGTGGACCGCGCGGGCCAGCGCCAGGTCGCCGGCCAGGTCGTTGTAGCCGGACGGCGGGTCTACCCACAGGCGCATGCGCACGTAGTTGGCGCCGTTGTCCCGCATGATGGTGACCGGGCTGGCCTGCCGCCCTCGGTCGGTGAACGTGGCGCCGACCGCGAGTTCCTGCGGGGTGAAGGAGAGGTCCGCCCCGAGGCCCAGGCCGGCGGCGGCCGGATCCGGCCCGAACATCCGGAACTCACCCACGCAGACGTCCGCGCCGGTGTCGCTGTACACGGTCAGTTGCGCGTACCGCGCCTGGGTTCCGGTCGGCACAGGTACATACATCGGGTTGCCCGGGTCAAGGGCGATGTCTCGGGCATCCATAACGGTCCGCCAGTCTCCTGCCTGGCTCGCGACCTCGATCGTGGCATCCGCCGACGGGCTGGACGCGCCCAGCGTGATGCCCAGGTCGCTGAACGAGCGGACCTGGCCCAGGTCGACCACGAGGCTCCCGGTCCAGGATGAGGTGCACCAGTCGATGCC
>Ga0318568_10000145_pt1 | contig 25677 bp, 18 predicted proteins | sample GRESIP088b5f21_FD_203690 | JGI IMG/M metagenome (GOLD analysis project Ga0318568, IMG submission 203690) | Tropical soil microbial communities from Luquillo Experimental Forest, Puerto Rico - GRE.SIPMG.088b5f21 | ecosystem: Environmental > Terrestrial > Soil > Tropical forest > Bulk soil...
ATAGAACCCTAAATCTGAACAAATCAAAATCAAAATCAAAAATGTGATAGAAAGACAGCCTTAAAAACCAATTGACCGAATAATAAAAAATGACTTGCGGATTTTAGGTAGCTACCTGGGGCTCGCTTTTGAGGCAGGCAAGCATAGTTTCGGAAATAACAATATCGTACGGCTTTTCAACCTTGAATGTAGTAGCATCAGTGCAATAGACATCATCCAAATATGCGTCAAGTTCCAACATATCAATCAACCCAAGTAAAGCAATAAGCGAGTCACGATTAATATCAAGCAAATCAATCTGCAGATCGGCCGGTTTATAAAGAGATAAAAGAGGAGTCAGCAAGGTGCCATAAGGACCGGTACCGGCGTATAAAATACGAATAGGACGATTGGCAGTTTTCGATAATTTCTGTTTGATGGCTTTATTGATACCCCGTAGAAACAGGGCTGTGCGTTTCATTTCGAGCAAACAGTGTGCGGCAGCAGCTGTAGAGATCGCTTTACCGGCAGGAAGCATCACATCTTTGTAGTGGTTGAACTGATCTGCTTTTACTCCTGTGATTTGGCTGTAAATCCGGTATAACTCATCTGCAGCGCATTTCATCAAGGCAACATCATCGTTGCACTCTAATAAAGTTCGGGTGTTGCGATTCAATATTTCTCGCAAAAATCGGGTATTACTCATTATTAATAAGATAGTAAATTAAACAATAAATTAGTTTGCAGTAAGATATTTATCAATATCCCTTCAGATACAGGTTGTAAAAAGAGACTATCATGCCTTAAATTTCGATTGGGGCACTCCTTGCACTTTTTGACTGCAAAGAAACCAATTCATCTTTGTATTTAACTTATCAAATCGTACAATCTTGCGTACGATCTGATAAGTTAATCTACAAATAGCCCGTTTAATTCCCCCGATATTTCAACGCTGTGTCATACTAAAGTCAAAAGCCATAGTTGATTTACATGGTAGCGCTGCTTTCATTCATTCCTTCAATGTTCTAAAAAAAAGAAAACCCGATTGATCATCAAATCAATCGGGCAAGCAACCGGAAAAATATTTATCTATGATTACGATTGGCAGGTTTGTCTCCATACTGAAGGAGACTCGTTGGTAATGAGTTTAAACTGCCGGCTGAAGTTGGATGATTCGCTATAGCCAATCATTTCGGCAATTTGAGTCAGGTTGTAGCTCGGATATTCTACAAGCAGGGTTTTGGCTTCTTCCACCCTGAGCGAATTTATCCACAAATTAAAATTCATCCTCTCTTCGCAATTGATAAACGAAGACAGGGTGGTTCTTCCAATTTTCAGATATTGGGCCATTTCTTCAATGGTTACTCCAGGTTTGAGATAGTATTTTTCGGATATAATCTGGCCTTTCAGTTCGTCCCACGATAATCGCTTAAAATTTTTGGTGGTCTTTTCAGCTTCATTCATCTCCGGGTAAATAGCCGGCTCGATACGAATAAATGTACGTGGGTATTGAATATAATAAACCCCAAAAACCAAAAAAAAGAGGGCATACGCAATTGTAAACAGAAAAACCTGAAGCGTTGAGAATAAGAAGAAATTCATCAGGGTGCAAATACCCACTGTTAGAGCGGCATAAAACGAATATCGCACACCTGGCAAGTATAACTTATACGTATCGGCAAAATAATTATCTATTTCATTTTCATACAATTTCACTTGTTTATGAAACAATCGGGTTAAATATCCCAGTTCGAAAATAAAATAAAGCAGGAATAATTCCCGTACCACGACCGTAGGACGCAAAGCATATAATTTCAACTCAGTATAAGTTCGAATATCAGTATCTTTCCACCGAATGTAAGCTAAAGCATACAAGATGATTAACACCAAAACTGGCATTAATTTTTGTGAGATATATTTCCAGCTGATTAGTTTCGGATTAATGAGCGTAATGAGGGCAAACGTGATAAGAGGGGCTTGTATGGTAGCAACTATCAAATCATCGATACCCATCATGTTCACTTGGGGCAGATTGAGGACAATTACCAAAAATTGAATCAAAGCCATTGTGAAATAAGCCCCTGCCAAAAACCGGAGCGAAATTCGATATTTTTTTAGACCTTTACTCTCGGGTAAAGGCAACATTAAGAATACAAGAGCCAAGGCAGTACAACCCACAATCAGGGTTGTTTCGGCAAACAAAAATGCATAATTGTTCATAATGCGTCAGACAAGATTCGGATCTCAAGTAAAAATAAGGTAATTTGCAACAGATAATAATTAGAAATGCCACAAAGTTAAACAAATTTTACTGAAATTCATCTTTTTCCTTCTTTTTTGATTCTACTTAATTTCAGCTAAAATGTAAGCCAAATAAACCGGCTGCTTTCTTCTAATTCAAACGACGTTTTTTTAGAAGGTTTGGAGATTTTCTAGGGCAGAAAAATCTTAAATAATCTCAATTTGTAGACACTTTAGAGACAGAACGCACAAAATAGTTCAAAATCAATCCAATTAAAGTTTTTTTTGCATTCCTATCGTTTTTCACTCAGATATAATATGTAAATTTGCAAGCAATTTTTTATGATGGATAACTTTTTTCAATTAAACTCTAAATTATCATTCAACGTCAATACAACTTTATGAAAAAAATAATTCTTTCTCTTCTTTTACTTTTAAGTATTGCTCCACTAAAAACGATGGCGCAAAAAAATATTGTTGATGAAGTAATTTGGGTAATCGGTGACGAGTCTATTTTAAAATCCGAAGTTGAAGAACAACGTCTGCGTGCTCAGTATGATAACACACCTATTCAGGGAGATCCTTATTGTGTTATTCCGGAGCAAATGGCTATTCAAAAACTTTTTTTACATCAGGCCACTCTCGATAGTATTGTTGTAAGTGAGTCATCGGTAATGAATCAGGTTGAAAAACAGCTAAATTATTATGTTTCCCAAATCGGGTCGAAAGAAAAGGTGGAAGAGTATTTCCGTAAAAATACCACTGAAATTCGGGAAGAATTGCGCGAGATGGTACGTAACCAGCAAATTATCCAGCAAATGCAGCAAAAACTGGTGGAAAAAGTGAGCTCTACTCCTGCTGATGTACGCCGCTTTATGAAAGACCTTCCGGCCGATAGTATCCCAACCATCCCTGCCGAAGTGGAACTTCAAATAATCAGCTACCAGCCACCCGTGCCTATCGAAGAAACAAACCGGGTAAAGGAACGGCTTCGTGATTTTACCGAGCGTATCAATAGCGGAACATCCGACTTTGCGGTGTTAGCAAGATTATATTCCGAAGATACCGAGAGTGCTAAACGAGGAGGTGAACTTGGATTCATGGGCCGTGGGCAGCTAGTTCCGGAATTTTCGTCAGTGGCATTCAACCTGCTGGATACAAAGAAAGTATCACGTATTGTGCAAACAGAATTCGGATACCATATCATTCAGTTAATCGAAAAACGCGGCGACCGGATCAATTGCCGTCATATCTTGCTGAAACCACGCGTCTCACTGGTGGAAAAAGAAAAAGCTATCCATAATATGGATTCAGTTGCCAACCTGATCCGGACAAATAAACAAACTTTCGAACAAAGTGTGTTGGCTTATTCAATGGATAAAAACACAGCTATGAATGCAGGTTTAATGCTGAACGATAAAACCGGCACTTCAAAGTTTGAGTACCAGGACCTTCCTCCCGAAGTTGCAAAAGCAGCCTATGGAATGAATATTGGCGAAATTTCAAAACCATTCGCCATGATTGATAAAGCAACCAATAAAGATGTGGTTGCTGTTGTAAAGCTAAAATCAAAAATTGATGTCCACAAAGCAAATCTTACTGACGATTATCAAATGCTCAAGAACTTCTACGAAGGAAAAAAGAAACAAGAATTGCTAAATGCATGGATTATTAAGAAGCAAAAAGAAACTTATATCAGCATCGATCCTGCCTGGCAGAATTGCACATTCCAATATCCGGGATGGATTAAAAAATAAACGCTGGGTACATACACAAAACTAATTTGTCAATTCGGAACTCATTGAAATCTTTTTTTAATAAACACCAACTAAACCACAAGCACATCGTCATCTTCGGTGTGCTGTGTTTGTTTATAGCTTTAGTTCAGGCTCAAATACGCCCGAAGCAGCTGCGCAATGAAATTATGCAAAGCCAATTGCCCGCAAAACCAAAAACAAATGGAAAAAAAGCAAAGCCAAAACAAGAAAAAATAAACCAGCCGATAGCGCCGCTGGTTGCAACGGTCAATCCGCTTAGCAAAAGAGGGGCAACCCTAGTTTACCTTGAAAACTCTGAAACGCTGTCGTTCGATAAAGTTTTCAACCCGGATGTACAGGTGCTTAAAGGAAATGTCCGGTTCAGGCATGATAATGCCGTGATGTATTGCGATAGTGCTTATTTCTTCGAAAAAGCCAATTCCTTGAATGCTTACGGGCATGTTCGCATTGTTCAGGGCGACACGCTTTTTGTATTTGGAGACGTGCTTTATTATGACGGTAATACAAGGCTGGCCAAACTCAGGCATAATGTAAAAATGGAAAACCGGAAAACCGTACTGGTTACTGACAGTTTGAATTACGACCGCTCGGCAAATTTAGCCTATTACTACACCGGCGGGCAAATCACCGACCAATTGAACATACTCACTTCCGTTTGGGGTGAATATTCCCCTGCTACGAAAGATGCCGTATTCAAAAACAAAGTTCATCTTAAGAACAAAAACTTTATTTTGGACTCAGACACGCTGAAATACAACACCACAACCAGCATTGCTAACATTGTAGGCCCTACTCACATTCTTTATAACGAGCAAACGGATATTTACAGTAACCGTGGCTGGTACAACACCGCCACTGAACGATCCATGCTTTTAAACAGATCAAAAGTGAAACATAAAGATGGAAAAACACTCGTTGCCGATACCATTTTCTATGACAAAAAAGAGAACTACGGCGAAGGATTTACAAAGGTTGTGATGAACGATACGATTCAGAAATCAAGCCTGTATGGCAATTATTGCTATTACAGCGATAAAACAAAAAAAGGTTTGGCTACTGATTCCGCTTTACTGGTTGACTGGTCAACTAAAGATACCATGTATGTGCATGCCGATACGCTTGTAACAACAAAAGACTCGATTTACAATGTAGCGCGTGGATACTTTCATGTCCGTCTGTTTAGGCACGATGTACAAGGATTGTGCGATTCACTGACTTATTCTTCGCGCGACTCGGTTACCAACATGTTTGGCGAACCTGTTCTCTGGTCGGATAACAATCAATTGTCGGGAGATTTCATTCAGGCTTTCACCAAAAACAAAAAGGTAAATAAGATCCATATACAGCGATTGGCCGTGGCCGTACAACAGGAGGATTCCATTCACTACAACCAGTTATCCGGCAAAGAAATAATTGCCTATGTGGACAGTGGACAGCTAAAAAGGGTAAACGTAAATGGGAATGCTGAAACCATCTATTATCCGCGAGACGATAAGGATTCCACACTGATCGGACTCAACAAAACGCAAAGTAGCTTCGTCACCATGTATTTAAAGAATAAAAAAATACAACGGGTCGTATTGACCTCTGCCAGTTCAGGAACCATGTATCCGCTGACGGAATTATCGGGAAGCGATACGTATTTAAAGAACTTCTTTTGGATTGATGATCAAAGACCCAAAAATGTAAAAGAACTATTCCGCGTTTTTCCAAAGACAAAACGGATCAAACCCGGAAATCCTGACCCAAAGGATTTGAAAGCCTCGAAAACAAAGGCAACTAAAAAATCTACGGCACCTTCGGGTAGCGAGAATCAGTCAACACCACCGAATAATAGATAATAAAAAATCCGGTTTCGAAAATTTCGAAACCGGATTTTTTATTGATAGGTATCTCCAACGGAGGATAGCCTTATTTTATGTCGCCTTCTGCAATCAGATATTCTGCAATTTGAACAGCATTGAGTGCAGCCCCCTTTTTGATTTGGTCACTCACACACCAGAATGTCAATCCATTTGGATTTGAAATATCTTTACGCAAACGTCCCACATGAACAGGGTCTTTACCCGAAAGGAACAATGGCATTGGATATTTCTTTTCTGCCGGATTGTCAATCATTACCACTCCCGGAGCAGCTTCAAATGCAGCACGTGCTTCTTCAACGCTGATTGGCTTCTCAGTCTCAACCCATACGCTTTCAGAATGAGCACGTAGCGCCGGAACTCGCACACACATGGCACTTACTTCCACATCAGAATGCATGATCTTGCGGGTTTCGTGATACATCTTCATCTCTTCCTTGGTATAACCGTTATCGGTAAACACATCAACCTGTGGAATAAGATTGTAAGCCAGCTGGTACGCAAATTTACTTACCGTTACTTCTTCTTTGGCCAATACTTGTTTGTATTGCAATTCCAGTTCATCCATAGCTGCCGCCCCTGCACCCGAAGCTGCCTGATAAGTAGATACGTGAACACGTTTAATATGCGAAAGATTTTCTAATGCTTTTAAAGCTACAACCATTTGAATTGTGGTACAGTTTGGATTGGCAATGATACCACGAGGACGCGCTTTGGCATCGGCAGCATTTACTTCAGGCACTACCAACGGAATATCTGTATCCATACGGAAAGCCGACGAATTATCGATCATGACTGCTCCAAATTTGGTAATATCTTCTGCAAATTCTTTTGATATGCTTGCTCCTGCTGATGTAAATACTAAGTCGAACGGTTTAAAGTCGTCGCCGTGTTTAAGCTCTTTGACGGTGAGTTTTTCACCTTTGAACTCATAAACACTCCCCGCACTGCGCGATGAGCCAAAAAGGCTCAGTTCAGTCAATGGGAAATTGCGTTCGGCTAACACACGCAAAAATTCCTGGCCGACGGCACCACTGGCACCTACAATTGCTACTCTCATTGTTTTGATTAATTAAAAAATTACCCCTGCTCCCAACATGGACCCAGAGAAAAACTTAGTTGAAAACTTTGCTTTCAATTTATTTGCTCAAATTTTCATTTTATTCAATAGAAGTTAATCCTTTACAAAAATAATTTTTTACTTTTGCGTTTTAAATTTATCTAAATGCAACCGTTTGAATTACGGAGATTTTCAATAATTTTCTTGACTTACTTGTTGCCTGAAAAAATAAATACAAAAAATTGGTTCAAGATTTCTCGCAAAAGTAATTCATTTCAATAAAATTATCACACATTATGAAGAATTTAAGCCTCTTTTTCTTGTTTTTTGTGCCGTTTCTTTGTTTTGGTCAGGTCAATGAAAGTTTTTTGGATGGAAACTTCATAAATAACCCAATTTGGACCGGCAACACATCCAATTTTTTTATAAACAATGCGCTTCAACTACAATCGAAAGCTGCCGCCACCTCCACTTCATTTTTATTTACTTCTTCCGAAGCTATGGAAAATGCCACTTGGGAATGCTGGGTGAAAATTAATTATTCCACCTCCTCTTCCAACTATGCGGCCATTTATCTGGCATCCGATAAAAATGATATTACATCGGGCTGTAACGGATACTATGTGCAAATAGGAGGAACAAACGATGAAGTGTCCTTATTCGTACAGGAAGGCACAAAAAAAACTAAAATAATTGATGGCACCGACAAACGTACCGATGGCAATCCGGTAGAACTGCGGATAAAAGTAACCCGGGATACAGACGGAAACTTTGCATTGTACAGCAAATTGGCCTCAGAAACCAATTGGGTATTGGAAGGAACTACTCAAAATAACCTGATAAAAGCAAGTAACTATTTTGGACTGCTGTATGCCAATACAACTTCCACTGGTTCTGCTTATTTCTTTGACGACATAGTGGTGACCGGAACAAAAGCAGTAGATAAAATAGCACCAAACTGGACTAGTTTTAGCATCGAGCAGCCAAATAAATTGAAACTTGGGTTTTCGGAAGCAATGGATTTTTCGCACGCTGCATTCAGCGTCGACCAAGAAATCGGGAATCCTGTTTCCGAAGATATCTCAGCAGATAAAACTTCTATCATGCTGAATTTTTCATCTGATTTTGAACGAGGTAAAATATATACTTTGCAAGTATCCGGATTAACCGATTTAGCAGGAAATGCACTTCCCGATACAAGCCGTAACATTGGAATTATTGAGCCAAAGCTTCCGGGAGACTTGATAATTAATGAAGTTATGTTCGATAATCCATCGAATTCCATGGAATATTTAGAAATCTATAACGCTTCTGAGAAAGTACTTGATGTTTCAAACGTGATTTTTACAACAAGAAAAACCGATGGATCATTGAATCCCGGAAATAAAATTCCTCCTAAAACGTTGATGTTACCGCATACCTATCTGGCACTGTGCGAGAATGCTGATTCGGTTCGAAGTTATCATAATTGCCCTGTTGAAAGTAGAATTATCTCAACAAATTGGTCGACCCTCAATAACGAAAGTGCAACGTTAGCATTGACCAACTCCACAAAAGACACTATCTATGATGAACTTACTTACAACGTGAAATGGCATCATGCATTAGTGAAAAACACAAAAGGAGTGGCACTGGAAAAAATCAATCCACTTTTACCTACTCAAAATTCAGAGTCCTGGCATTCGGCAGCATCAGAGGTAAATTATGGAACACCAGGCTATAAAAATTCTCAATATCGAGATGTGATGACCAATGAAAGCAGTCAAAAAAGTGTTTGGACAGAACCGGAAGCTTTTTCTCCCGATAATGATGGGGTAAACGATGTTTGTTTTATTCATTACAAAACAGAAACGCCCGGTTATATGGCTAATATTGTAATTTTAAATCAGGCTGGAACAAAAGTTTTTCAATTGGCCTCCAATATTTTACTGGCAACTGAACGATCTTTGAGCTGGGATGGACGAACCGACAAAGGAAAGAATGCAAACGTAGGAATTTATATCCTTTATTTTGAAATGTTTAATCCAGAAACCGGTGCAAGAAAACATTTGAAGTTGCCTATTGTAGTTTCATCTAGATAATTTTGAAATATTAACGTGTTATTATCCAACAAATCAGCTATCTTTGCAGCGTTTTTCTAGTAAAAAGAATGATTTAAACAGTGTTGATTACTGCTTATATACAAATACTTAGGCTTAAATTTACACATAGAAAAACAATTAAAATAGAAGATTTGAAACACACAGAAAAGGCCTTTCGGCTTTTCTAGTGATTATTTGTGTTCAGAAATAAATTAATAACAACAAATTATAGAATGGAAAAAGTAAGTTATGCATTGGGCTTGAGTTTAGGTAACAACTTGTTAGGAAGCGGAGTTACTGCTTTGGATTATGCTCAGTTGGCGAAAGGAATTCAAGACGTAATGGAGCAAAAAACACCTGATATCAGCTATCAGGAAGCTCAAACAGTTATCGGTGATTTCTTTCAGGATTTACAAGCAAAAATGAGCGAAAAAGCGCAAGGTGAAGGAAAAGCTTTTTTGGAAGCAAATGCTAAACGTGCCGAAGTAGTAACATTGGCTAGTGGATTGCAATACGAAGTTATAACAAAAGGCGAAGGAGCTACTCCAGCCGCATCTGATTCTGTAAAAGTTCATTACCACGGAACTTTGATCGACGGAACTGTATTTGACAGCTCTGTAAGCCGTGGAGAACCAGCAACTTTCGGTGTAACACAGGTAATCAGTGGTTGGGTTGAAGCATTGCAATTGATGCCTGTAGGGTCAAAATGGAAGCTTTTTATTCCAGCAGAACTTGCTTATGGAGCTCAAGGAGCCGGACAAGCCATTGCACCACATTCAGCTCTTGTTTTTGAAGTTGAATTATTGGATATCGTATAATCTTAAAATAACATAAATTACAGAATGAAAAAAACCATTTTATTTATTGCAGCAGCAGGCCTGGTTTTTACAGCCGCTAATGCAAAAAGCAAAAAGCCGGAAAAAACCAACGTACAAGCTCCGGTTCAAGTATTAGTGAATGACGTTGACTCCATGAGTTATGCACTTGGAATGAACGTTGGTTCAGATTTTTCAAAAAACATTAAAGCAATTCCCGGAGGAAAGTCGAATATTGATTTAATTATCAAAGGTTTTTCTACTGCCATGAAAGGCGATTCTGCATTAATGAAATCAGAAGAAGCAACAGCGTTTTTCCGCAATTATATCACCAAAGCCCAAACTAAAGATGCCGAGGTAAAAAAAGCCGCCACTGAAAAATTTTTAGCAGAAAATAAAACTAAAGAAGGCGTTCAAACAACTGCAAGCGGTTTGCAATTTAAAGTCCTGACTCTGAAAGATGGTCCAAAACCAACAGCTACAGACTCTGTAACTGTCCATTACCAAGGATTTCTTATCGACGGAACCAAGTTTGACAGCTCAATTGACCGAGGACAACCAATTACATTCCCACTCAATCAGGTCATTCCGGGTTGGACTGAAGGAGTTCAATTGATGTCAGTTGGTTCAAAATATAAATTCTTTGTTCCCTACAACTTAGGTTATGGAGAAAAAGGTGCTGGCAACGGCGCAATTCCAGGGTTTGCAACACTGATTTTTGAAGTTGAATTGCTAAAGATAAGCCCAGTAAAAGAAGTTGCTCCTGCTGTAGAAACTAAAGAGGTTAAGGCTGTAAAAGCAACAAAGACCGCTAAAAAGGTTAAGAAATAATTCTGTTGAAACAATATAATAGAAATTTATAAAATTGAAAATCAAAATGAAAAAACAAAGTATTTTATCGCTGGTAGCTTTGGTTGCCATTTTCATGCTTGCTTCGTGCAATAAATACGAAGCTAAAACGACCACTTTGAAAACCCAAAATGACAGCTTAAATTATGCACTTGGATTGGCTAACGGTGAAGGTATTAAAGGTTATTACATGAAAAATGACTCATCAAGCAAGCCAATCATTGCTTTAATGAAAGCATTGGATAAAGCCTACAAAGGTGGAGATAAAGGCGAAATGTACAACCTCGGTATTAAAATTGGAAATTCATTCAAAGAACAAAAAGCTAAAGGCTTAATGGGTGATTCAACAATGAAATTTGATCAAGCTCTTGTAAAACAAGGATTGGTAAATGCATTGAATGGTTTTGATAAAGGCATGACAGCCAAGCAAGCTCAAGATTACATTCAAAACACCATGATGAAAATTCAACAAGCCAAAATGAAGCAACAAATGCCTCAACAAGGACAAATGCCTCAAGGACAAGCTGCACCTCAACAAGCACCACAACCAGTTAAATAATAGTTCAAAAATTAATAATAAACAGAAAAATGAAAAAACTGAATATATTCATGGCGGTAGCTTTAGTAGCCGCATTTGCGTTTTCTTCATGCAACAGCAACAAAGCGAAATTGCCAACATTAAAAACTCAAATTGATAGTTTGAATTATGCTTTTGGATTGGCTAACGGCGATGGAATTAAGAACTATTACATCAAAGGTGACTCTGCTAAAAAATCGATCGAAGCTTTATTAGCCGGCTTAAACGAAGGCATGAAGGGTAAAATTGATAAAGAAACCGGTGAAATTTCTCAATTGGGAACTCAAATCGGAACTTCGTTGAAAGAACAAAAGAAAAAAGGTTTAATGAACGATTCGACACTAACTGTTGATATCGATTTAATTAAACAAGGTTTGGTAAACGGTTTAAGAGGCTATAAAGGTCAAATGACTCCAGCTGATGCTCAAGCATATTTGAAAAAAACCATGGATGCACGTGTTGCTGTGAAAATGGAAAAACAATACGGAGCAAACAAAGCTGCCGGTGAAAAATTCTTAGCTGAAAATGCTAAAAAACCAGGAGTAATTACAACTGCAAGTGGCTTGCAATACGAAGTTATCAAAAAAGGAAACGGTCCGCTTCCAACTGATACCAGCAAAGTAAAAGTGAATTACCACGGAACTTTGATTGATGGAAAAGTTTTTGACAGCTCTGTTGATCGCAAAGAACCAGTTATATTCCCAGTAAACCAAGTTATCAAAGGTTGGACAGAAGTTTTAAAATTGATGCCTGTAGGTTCAAAATACAAAGTTTATGTTCCTCAACAATTGGCTTATGGCGCTGCTGACCGCGGTACTATCAAACCATTTTCATTGTTGATTTTCGAAGTTGAATTAATTTCAATCGAAAAAAACACACCAGCTCCTCAAATGACTGCTGAACAAATGCAGCAAATGCAACAACAGATGCAACAACAAAGACGATAAATCTTTTTTTAATAGAAAAAAGCCGGAGTGAAATCACCCCGGCTTTTTTGTTTATATCAAAACGACATAAAAATCATATAAAAGTCTATTTTTTATGTTATTTTTGAATATATTCTTTCACTTCCCATTTATTATACGTAATTTTGCTGCCTATATGATAGATTCAAATAATCTATTCTTTTATCTTTGAATTTACAAGAAAGAAAGTCATAAATCACAATAACATTTTAATTATAACTAATACAATAAAACCTCTAAATATCACCAACCATGGAGAAGATAGACCAATTAGACCGAAAAATTTTGCAGATTATTACAAAAAATGCACGCATGCCATTCAAAGATGTTGCCGAAGAATGTGGAGTATCCCGTGCTGCTATTCATCAACGCGTTCAACGATTGATAGATATCGACGTTATCACAGGTTCCGGTTACACGGTAAATCCTAAAATGCTTGGATTTCAAATGTGTGCCTACATTGGTATAACTCTCGAACGTGGCTCAATGTATAAAGAAGTGGTTCAAGAACTGGAAAAAATACATGAGATTGTAGAATCACAATATACGCTTGGTTCGTACACCATACTCGTAAAATTATATGCAAAAAACGATGAGCATTTAATGAAATTGCTTAACGGAAGAATTCAGGAAATACCAGGTGTAGCAACTACTGAAACACTTACTTCGCTGGATCAACGGATTAAGAGAACCATTCCGATAGAATGACCTCAGCCCTAAAGGGAAATAATACAAGGCATTTTCAGAACAAAAAGCATTAAAAATCATAGATATACAAATTTATTAAGAATCCTCTTTAGAGGATTTAGGGGTAATTATGGAAACAGTTGTTAGCGGCATACGGCCGACCGGAAACCTTCACTTAGGAAATTATTTTGGCGCGTTGCGCAATTTTATCAGCATGCAAAATGAACACAATTGTTATTTTTTTATTGCTGATTACCACTCACTTACTACGCACCCAACACCAGGCGATTTATACGGAAACGTTCGTCAAATCTTGGTAGAATATCTAGCAGCGGGGTTGGATCCCGAAAAAGCAACACTTTACGTTCAGAGCGATGTGCCCGAAGTTGCAGAGTTGTATCTTTTTTTGAATATGAATGCCTATATCGGTGAGTTAGAAAGATGTACTTCATTCAAAGATAAAATCCGCCAGCAACCCGAAAATGTGAATGCAGGGCTCTTGACTTACCCAACACTTATGGCTGCCGATATTCTGATACATCGCGCGACTAAAGTTCCGGTTGGAAAAGATCAGGAACAACATTTGGAAATGACCCGCACATTTGGTAATCGTTTTAATCGCTTATATAATGTAGATTATTTTCCTGAGCCCCAAGCATTCAATTTCGGGAACGAATTAGTGAAGATACCAGGACTTAACGGAAGTGGAAAAATGGGAAAATCGGAAGGAGAAGGAAATGCTATTTATTTGGCAGATGAACCTGAAGCAATTCGCAAAAAGGTTATGAAAGCTGTTACCGATGCAGGGCCAACAGAACCTAATCAAGCAAAACCGGATGCTATTCAAAATATCTTCCAATTGATGAGAGTTGTTTCAGCACCGGAAACATTGGCGTTCTTTGACGAACAATACAACACATGCCAGATTCGCTATGGTGATATGAAGAAACAATTGGCACAGGATATGATTCTATTTACAGAACCCTTCCGTGAGCGAATTAAAGCGATATCAGCCGACGAAGCCTTTGTTTCCAAGGTAGCCCGCATGGGGAAAGAAAAAGCTCAGGAAAACGCAGCTAAAACCATCCGTGAGATACGTGAGATTATCGGGTTTAAGCGTTTTTGATATACACGATAATTATTTCATAAATAAAAAAGATCTTGCTTTATCCCGGAGCAAGATCTTTTTTATAATATCAAATCAGTATTTTTAATTCAAAATAAAGCGTTCAACCACTTCGGCAACTCCATCGTCGTTATTGGATGCCACAATGAAGTCGGCCTCGTGGCGCAATTCAGGGCTAACATTGTCGACCCAAACGCCTAACCCGGCATATTTCACCATACTCAGATCGTTGCCTGCGTTCCCTACAGCAATCACTTCACGTTGGTCTATATCAAGTCTTTTTGCCAAAAAATCAATACTGGCAGCTTTGTCAATCCCTTTCGGCATCACCTCCAAAAAAAACGGCTTAGAGCGCGACACACTTAAATCTGTTCTCTCAGCCTTTAGCTTGGTTTCCACTCCTTTCAAATAATCAGGCTCTTCCAGCAAAATGCATTTTACTGCTGAAGAAGTTATCTCTGTCTTAAAGCTAGGTACTTTGTGATGAGGAATATCAGTCAGATTAACTTCCACATCGATGTATTCGGAATGGGTTTCGCTCACTATCCCCTTATCGGAATAGGTCAGAATATGTACATTATTCGCAACACTAAAATCATACAAACTATGTATTTCATCGGCAGTGAGGCTTTTTTGGAATAATATCTCATTGTTTTTCAGTGAAGTTACCACTGCACCATTAAATGAAATAAGGTATGAATCAAACTCAGCCAGTTGCAACTCATGCGCATATTGCAACATTGCCTGTGTTGGCCGGCCTGAGGCTAAAACAACCTTTACACCTTTGTTTTGTGCCTTAGCGAGCAGTTCTTTATTCCGGGAAGAAATACGGTGGTTGTCGTCGAGCAGTGTGTCATCTAAATCAAGAACAAGCATTTTATAATTAACCTCAAACGTTGAAGAGGAATCAGTGTTAGCAGAATTTAATAACATGGAATATTCATTTTTAATCAGTGCAAAGGTAAAGCTTTTTGTTTGAATAACATAAAGCTGCTAATTTATAATTAATCAAATTAGATTTCAGTCTAAATCATGCAACAAACAAAATCACATTAAACCCAACACCTATCTGGTCATATTAATTCAAGGTATAAACAATATATAAATATCTGTTGTTTGTAATTAACCAGAAGATACCACAGCAACAAAAGGCTCAATAAATTATTGAGTGCACTTTGTTGATCACAGCGCAAAACAGATAAATATGAAACAATTTATACTGTTAATTATTTGTTTATTATTGTCTATTTATGCCGCTGCACAAGTACCGGTAGCAATCGATGCGACCATAACCACCATCCCTTCAACGGCTGGGGCTACAGCCATAGCAGCCTTAACTGCAACTGATGCCGATGGAACCATTGCCAGCTATACCATTTCAACCTTGCCAACCCACGGGACTTTAGCTGTGGGAGGAACTGCCGCAACCGCTGGACAGGGATTATCACTTACTGATGCCGCGAATCTGGAATATGATCCGGCTGGAGATTTCACCGGAAACGATACATTTACTTTTACAGCAACAGATAATCTTGGAACAATTTCCAATATTGCGACTATAACTATTCCTATCGGGAACAATCCGCCAACGGCAAATAGTGCTACCATCTCAAGCATTCCTTCAACAGCCGGAGCTACAGCGATAGCAACCTTAACTGCAACAGACACAGATGGAACAATTGCAAGTTATACCATTTCAACCTTGCCAACTCATGGAACCTTAGCTGTGGGAGGAAATGCGGCAACCGCTGGACAGGGATTATCACTTACTGATGCCGCGAATCTCAAATATGATCCCAGCGGCACATTTACCGGAAATGACTCTTTTACTTTTACGGCAACTGATAATAACGGAGCTGCATCTTCTTCGGCAACAATCACCATCCCGATAGGGAACAACCCGCCAACAGCAAACAGCGCTACGATCTCAAGCATTCCTTCAACGGCAGGAGCAACAGCCATAGCAGCCTTAACGGCAACGGATACAGATGGAACAATTGCAAGTTATACCATTTCAACCTTGCCAACCCACGGGACTTTAACTGTGGGAGGAAATGCGGCAACCGCTGGACAAGCATTGACACCCACACAGGCAGCGACCCTGACTTATGATCCGGATGGAAATTTCACCGGAAACGACTCTTTCACTTTTACAGCAACGGATAATAACGGAGCTGCATCTTCTTCGGCAACCATCACCATCCCGATAGGGAACAACCCGCCAACAGCAAACAGCGCTACGATCTCAAGCATTCCTTCAACGGCAGGAGCAACAGCCATAGCAGCCTTAACGGCAACGGATACAGATGGAACAATTGCAAGTTATACCATTTCAACTTTACCAACACATGGAACTTTAGCTGTCGGAGGCACCTCAGCTACTGCCGGGCAAACATTGACGCCCGTCCAGGCAGCAACCCTAACTTATGATCCGGCTGGAAACTTCACCGGAAACGACTCTTTCACTTTTACGGCAACTGATAACAGTGGGGCAACAGATCCAACTCCTGCCACCATCACTATTCCGGTAGGAAACAATCCACCAACGGCAAACAATGCCACAACAGCAACCATCCCTTCAACGGCTGGGGCAACAGCCATAGCAGCCTTAACAGCAACTGATACAGATGGAACAATTGCAAGTTATACCATTTCAAGCTTGCCAACTCATGGAACCTTAGCTGTGGGAGGAAATGCGGCAACGGCAGGGCAGGTATTGACACCGGCACAAGCAGCAACCCTGACTTATGATCCGGCTGGAAACTTCACCGGAAACGACTCTTTCACTTTTACGTCAACAGATAACAGTGGGGCAACAGATCCAACTCCTGCAACAATCACCATTCCGGTAGGAAACAATCCGCCAACGGCAAACAGCGCTACGACCTCAAGCATTCCTTCAACGGAAGGGGCTACAGCGATAGCAGCCTTAACAGCAACTGATACAGATGGAACAATTGCAAGTTATATCATTTCAACTTTACCAACACATGGAGCTTTAGCTGTGGGAGGAAATGCGGCAACGGCAGGGCAGGTATTGACACCGGCACAAGCAGCAACCCTGACTTATGATCCGGCTGGAAACTTCACCGGAAATGACTCTTTTACTTTTACGGCAACTGATAATAACGGAGCTACATCTTCTTCGTCAACAATCACCATTTCGGTAGGAAACAATCCACCAACAGCAAATGATGCAACGAATGCTACTATTCCATCAACAGCTGGAGCTACAGCCATCGCAACCCTAACAGCAACGGACACAGATGGAACCATCGTTAGCTATACTATCCTGTCTTTACCTTCGCACGGGATATTATATGTTGGAGGCATACCCGTCTCTACAGGACAAGTATTGAGTCCACTGCAAGTAACTGCGCTGAGTTATGACCCAAACGGCCTGTTTATAGGAAATGACATCTTTACTTTTACAGCAACAGACAATAATGGAGCTGTAGATGCAACACCTGCCACCATCACTATTCCGGTAGGGAACAATCCCCCAACGGCAAACAGCGCTACGGTCTCAAGCATTCCTTCAACGGCCGGTGCTACAGCCATAGCAGCCTTAACAGCAACAGATACAGATGGAACAATTGCAAGTTATACCATTTCAACCTTGCCAACGCATGGTATTTTGGCTGTGGGAGGAACTGCAGCAACGGCAGGTCAGGTATTGACACCAGCACAAGCAGCAACCCTGACTTATGATCCGGCTGGAAATTTTACCGGAAACGACTCTTTCACTTTTACGGCAACAGATAACAGTGGGGCACCAGATCCAACTCCTGCCACGATCACCATTTCGGTAAGTAACAATCCCCCAACGGCAAATAGTGCGACAACAGCTACTATACCTTCAACGGCCGGAGCCACAACCATAGCAGCTTTGACCGCAACAGATACAGATGGAATCATTGCCAGTTATACTGTTTTAACCTTACCGCTTCATGGAACCCTCTATGTTGGAGGAAGTGCAGTAGCAGCTGTACAAGTTCTGACTCCGGCTCAAGCGGCTACCCTGACTTATGATCCAAATGGAAATTTCACGGGTAATGATACATTCACGTTTACAGCAAAAGATAACAATGGAGCAGCATCTACCCCTGCGGTTATTACAATTCCTATCGGGAATAATCCTCCTACAGCCAATGATGTAACAAATGCCACCATCCCATCAACAGCAGGTGCAACAGCTATATCTCCATTAACCGCAACAGACACTGACGGAACAATAACCAGCTACACCATTTTAACCTTGCCATTGCACGGAGTATTATACGTTGGAGGAATAGCTGCATCAGCAGGACAAATATTGACCCCGCTACAAACAAATTCCCTAAGCTATGATCCAAGTGGGATTTTTATAGGAAACGATACATTCACTTTTACAGCAACGGACAATAGCGGTGCTGTAGATGCAACTCCAGCTACCATCACCATTCCTGTCGGTAACAATCCCCCAACGGCAAACAGTGCTACGATCTTAAGCATTCCTTCAACGGCAGGGGCAACAACCATAGCCGCCTTAACGGCAACAGATACCGATGGGACCATTGCCAGTTATACTATTTCAACCTTGCCAACGCACGGGACGTTAGCTGTGGGAGGAACTGCAGCAACTGCCGGGCAATCATTGACACCCACGCAGGCAGCAACCCTGACCTATGATCCAGCCGGAAACTTCACCGGAAACGATACATTCACTTTTACGGCAACAGATAATCTGGGCGCAATTTCCAATACTGCGGCTATAACTATTCCTATCGGGAATAATCCGCCAACCGCAAATAACGCTACAACGGTGACCATTCCGTCAACAGCCGGGGCAACAGCGATAGCCGCCTTAACCGCAACAGATACAGATGGAATCATAGCCAGCTATACCATTCTGACTTTACCAACCCACGGGGCATTATCCGTCGGAGGCGTGGCTGCAACGGCCGGAGAAGTATTGACACCCATACAGGCAACCACTTTAACTTACACGCCTATTGGAAATTATACCGGCAATGATTCATTTATTTTTACTGTAACAGACAATAACGGAGCAATTGATACCACGCCAGCAACTATTTCAATCCCAGTGGGCAACACCCCACCAGTAGCAAATCCGGATACTAAAACGACCAATGAAGATACACCGGTATCGTTCAGTGTCACCGCAAATGATACCGACATTGATGGAACCGTAGATGTGGCAACCGTGGATCTGGATCCGACAACGGCAGGCCGACAAACAACTTTCACCGTCGCCGGGCAAGGAACATATACGGCTGATAATCTAGGAACAGTTACTTTTACGCCCGTGGCAAATTACAATGGAACAACAACGCCGGTAAGTTATACCGTAAACGATAATAGCGGTTCACCGTCTAATGTTTCTACAATAACCGTGACCGTGATACCCGTAAATGACCCGCCGGTGGCAAATCCCGATACTAAAACTACCAATGAAGATACTCCCGTATCGTTCAACGTCACGGCAAATGACACGGATATTGATGGAACCGTGGATGTGGCAACTGTTGATCTGGATCCGGCAACGGCAGGACGCCAAACAACTTTCACCGTCGCCGGGCAAGGAACATATACGGCTGATAATCTGGGAACAGTTACTTTTACGCCGGTAGCCAACTATAATGGGACAGCAACGCCGATAAATTATACCGTCAATGATAATAATGGAGCAACTTCCAATATCTCTACCATAACCGTCACTGTCACCCCCGTAAACGATCCACCGGTAGCAAATCCCGATACTAAAACCACCAATGAAGACACACCGGTATCGTTCAATGTCACCACAAATGATACCGATATTGATGGAACCGTGGATGTGGCAACCGTGGATCTGGACCCCGCAACGGCAGGCCGGCAAACGACATTTACGGTTGCCGGACAAGGGACATACACGGTTGATAATCTGGGAATAGTTACTTTTACGCCGGTAGCCAACTACAATGGGACAGCAACGCCAATCAATTACACCGTTAATGATAATAGCGGAGCAACGTCCAATATTGCTACCATAACCGTCACTGTCACCTCGGTAAACGATCCACCGGTAGCAAATCCCGATACTAAAACTACCAATGAAGACACGGCAGTATCGTTCAATGTCACGGCAAATGATACCGACGTTGATGGAACCGTGGATGTAGCAACCGTGGATCTGGATCCGGCAACTGCAGGCCAGCAAACGACATTTACGGTTGCCGGACAAGGAACATACACAGTTGATAATCTAGGCATGGTGACCTTTACTCCGGTAAAAAATTATAATGGAACATCAACTCCGGTAAATTACACTGTCAATGACAATAGCGGTGCAACGTCCAATATTTCAACCATAACCGTTACTGTCACCCCAATAAATGATGCTCCGGTAACCGTTGATGATCTTGCTGGTACAAGTCAAAATACGACAGTCACGATATCGGTGCTGGCAAATGATTCATTTGGGAAAAACGGGCCATCAACCGGAAGCATAACGGCTACTGACGGTGCCCACGGAACAGTTACAATCAACAATGGCGGCACGCCCAACGATCCGACAGACGATAAAGTGGTATACACGCCCAATTCGGGTTATAGCGGGGCAGATGCATTTACTTACACCATCTGCAATTCGAAAGGTCTATGTTCTACGGCCAATGTAACTGTTTCCATAGCTCCCTTGTCAAATATGCTTACAGCCAACATGCATGCTACCAAACCTGTTATGAATCCCGATGGAGCGACCTTTAGCTGGTCTTATGTTATTACTTTGACAAACAAACAAAATCAGTTGATTGACTCCATCCGTATCGCAGATTATCTAAGCAGCGTGTTCGATGTAAATCCAAAGCCGTCATTCAGCATTTCAAAAATTTCAGTTTCCGGAAATACGTTGAAAGCAAATAGTGCATACAATGGAACAACTGTTACAGGCTTGCTGTCCGACCGGAGTTATCTGAATGCAAACAGTAGCGACTCCATCATCCTAGAAATAAGTGTCAATCCGAATGGTTATGCAGGCAAGTTATCAAATATAGCCTACGTTGATGGAGTCACGGCAACAGGAACGATAAAAGGTGCTCCAACTGATGATTCAGGGCTTCCGGGATCAGCGGATCCGGCAACTACGGCATTACCCGGCGTTGAATTGACCATACCGGATGGATTTACACCCAATGGCGATGGATTCAATGAGAAATTTGTCATTGTACATCCTGATTCGTTGAAGCTGAAAATAGTAGTTTTTAACCGGTGGGGAAATCAGGTTTACAGCAACAATAATTATCAAAATGACTGGAATGGCAAAGGTTCCGGAGGAAATGACTTAGCAACCGGCACCTACTTCGTGGAAATTTACGCAACCAATGCGTCGACAGGCGAAATGGTACGGAAAGAGCTGAAATATATCACCTTGCTTCGATAGGATTTTGGCTGGACTTTATGCGAAATAAAATAAAATGTTTAAACATTGAGTTACATGTTACACAAAATGACAAGCAATATGCACGCTGAACACAGTCTGTCGAAGATGAAGTTCATTTGCTTTTTCTGCTTCCTGTTAAGCAGCATATCGCTCATGGCGCAACAAGAGCCCATGTACTCGCAGTACATGTTCAACATGCTGCAACTCAATCCGGCCTATGCAGGCAACCGTGCTGTGGATAATGTTACCCTCATGTATCGCAAGCAATGGCTGAATGTTTCGGGCTCTCCCACTACCGCTACCGTATCGTGGGATGGCCGCCGGGAAGGAAGCAATGTGGGATATGGCTTGCAGGTTTATAATGACAAGATTGGCATTGAAAATACTACGGGTTTTCAGGGATTTTATTCCTACCGCATACCTTTTGAAAACTCATTTCTATCATTTGGGCTGAGTGCCGGAGTGTTATATTACAATGCAGCCTATTCCCAGATTCAGACTACACAAGGAGGGGACCCCTTGCTGCAGGCAGATGTAAAAAAGATGATGCCAACTGCAGGTTTTGGAGTTCTATATGGCTCTGAGAGGTGGTATATGGGATTCTCCGTACCGGCTTTATTGAAAACAAAAGCAGAGGGCGATGGAACGAATTCAACAAATTCCATTGGTGCTAACCACCACTATTTTTTGACCGGAGGTTTTGTATTGGACCTGTCTGAAAGTTTTCAATTGAAGCCATCAGTCCTGGTGAAATCCGTGCAAGGTGCACCGTTGCAACTGGATTACAACCTGAATGGCTGGATAAATAAAGTTATCGGGATTGGAGCCAGCTACCGTACCGGCGATGCGCTGGTTGGCATGATTGAACTTCAGGTCACGCCTGAGTTCCGGCTCGGATATGCTTACGACTATACCATTTCCAACCTGAACACGTTCACGAAATGGGGAACGCATGAATTAATGTTGCGATATGAATTTGGCGGACTGAAGAGCCGGCGTCTTCTGTCACCACGTTATTATTAAATGACTAAAAACTCCTGTATCGATATGAAACTACCGGCTATAAAACAAGTGTTTTGGGGGATGTTGCTGTTGGCATTGGCCACGAGTGCACAACCACTTCAGGCACAGATCAAGGAATATCAGATGAAGCTTGCCGCCGAATTAACCAAAGCGGATATTGCCTATCAGGACAGTAAGTTTGCGGTAGCTGCCGATTACTACGAGTCGTATCTGTACGGGGCAACAAGCAACCTGGATGACGCTCGCGCAAAATTAGCCGATTGTTACTGGCAAATGAGAGCCTACAACGAAGCGCTCCGGGTATATAAAATCATTTACGAAAACGGTGACGCCGGTGCAAGCCAGGAAGACCGGCATCGCATTGCCGAATTGTATGCCCGCTACGGGCAATACGATAAAGCTGCCAAATGGCTTGCCGGAGTGGAGGGTTACCAATCAAAGGCAGCCGTTTACAATTCCATGGAGAAACTGGACTTAATGAAAGAAGACTCACTCAACTGGAAACTCAATTTTTTAAATATCAACACCCGCTACCGGGAGTTCTCACCCTTTTGGAAAGATAATACCCTGTTTTTCACTTCCAACAAACAACTCCCTTCGTCTAAAAAAGCTTTTGCCTGGGATGGAAATAATTTCACCCACTTGTGGAAAGTGCCTGTTTCGGATATTAAAAATATACCGGAACTTAAGCTGAGGGATTCAACCACGATTGATGAGGACAAGCAAAGCGATAAAAGACTGGCCGGGGTATTTCCGCTGGGTGATGCCCAGCTCAACAAAAATGCATGGCGTTCCACTATGCAGCGACAATACACTTCAGCCAACCGGAATCCGGTAGGATCGCTCGTGGGCGGACTGTCCCATTTCTCTTTCAATGCAGGAAATCTGGTCATGGATAAATACAACCGGGTGTATTTTTCGTCCAACTACCCAACATACAGCCAAGGCATTAACCGCATAGGCCTGGCAGAAGGCACCTATTCCCCATCAAGCGGGATAACCAAAACCCATATGCTGCCGCTAGGGGATGCAAAAAGCTATTCGGTTATGCACCCTGCGGTTAATAGCGAGGGTACCATTCTCGTTTTTAGCAGTGACAAAGCCGGCGGAAAAGGAGGTTTTGACTTATACTATGCCGAACGCGAAAGTATAGATAAACCCTGGGGCGCCATGCAGGCTTTTCAGGGAACCCTAAACACGGTTGGAAACGAAGTCTTTCCGAGCATCACTCCTACCGGATATCTCTATTTCAGCAGCGATGCCTGGCCGGGATTGGGTGGGTTGGATATATACCGGATACGGTTGCAAGATGCCCTGGCCAGAAAAGGACTACCGGAACATTTAAGTTATCCGATAAACAGCGAAGCCGATGATTTTGGCATGACACAGGATAGCACCGGTACAAAAGGCTATTTCAGCTCGGACAGGCTGGACAACGATGATAACCTATACAGCTTCAGCTACGAGTTTCACAAAAAAATTCCAAAGCTTTTTGTAGAAGGCGTGGTAAAAGATGAAATTTCCAAAGAACCGCTAAGGAATGCTAAAGTATTGATGTTGAATAACAAAGACAATAAAGTATCGGTAGCCCGAACAGACCTGAAAGGCAGGTACCGTTTCTTAATTACACCAACAGGCGAAGTGGTGATAAAAACGATTGAAAAAGAACATTCATCCAATTGCTTCTCCTTGAAATTGAATGTAAAGTCCAATTTGAAAGATTCTGTCATAAACGTACAGGATTTGTTGCCCGGAAAGTATAAACCCGGGTATAAATGGCGGCTGGCCACGATCCATTACGATGACAATAACTTTAATATCCGCGAAAACGAACGGTCCATCCTGGATGCTGTCTTGAACATCTTAAATAAATATCCGATCAAAATTGAGATCGGCGTACATACCGACAGCCGTGGGTCAACTGCCGATAACGACCGTCGATCACAACATAGCGCCAATGCAGCCGTATTTTACATGCTGGACCATGGCATTGACCCGGGCCGGGTTACAGCCAAAGGATATGGCGAACGTGAATTGATAAATAAATGTGCCGATGGTGTTCCGTGCACAGAGCAGGAACACCAAATGAACCGCCGGACCGAGGTAAAAATAACCGGGCTAACCGATGAAGCTGCCAAGATGGAAATAAATCCCGACAGGTTTAAAAATGCCGAACAAATTGATAAATCGGCCTTACCAAAGGGTTTCTTCGATACCTGCAAGTAGCCAGGCTAAAAAAGGGGTCAATTTTCCCCTTAAGGCCCGTTCCGGTTTGTGGGGGACGAGCCCTGATACAGTTTATTGAACAGACCCCCTCCCCTGCCCCTCTTTGCAACGAGGGGCACTTCGTTTTATACCGTAACCAGTCCTGATATGCAATAATCATTATCTGTTTTGCCGGTTCTCCGATACCATTTTCAGACTGTCAACTTCCTTCACCCGACGGTTCATTTTCTTCCTGCTATTTGCCTAAAATATCCATTTTGAGCGATGAGCATCACCTCTTTTTGAGGTGTTTTTAGGGCAATGTCCAATTATTAAAAAAGCGTGTCCGTTAAAAATCAGTCCACAAGATGTCTAAAAAGCTTGAATTGTGCCACTTACAAATATCCTCGAAAAATTTGCGTCCTATAAATAAATATTCAATGTCCAATCGTTTTCCTGTTTGTATCTATTTATTTTGTTGTCGACACTTGAGACAACCTCAATGTATACACGTTGGGCTACAGAATATCCGGAATTTTGAACCTGAAGAGGTCTGGGGTTGAATCATCATTATTCACTTTAAATTATACTTAAAATGTCAAACATTTTGCATCGCATCAAAGCCAGTCTGTTTTTGAATTGGCTGACTGATGACCCGAACGATTATTCGGCCCGGGTAGTCTCCGAACGCTCATTGAGCATTTCTGAAATTTGTAGTTCCGCAGTCAATCGTGGTGGGGCAGCCACCACAGCCGAAGCTATGGGAAACAATGTAAACCTGTTTTTGAAAGAAATGGGGTATCAACTGTGCGACGGATACTCCGTCAATACCGGCTATTTTACAGCCACTCCACTGATACACGGTGTATTCAACGACCCGAAAGAAACGTTTAACCCCGAAAAGCACTCTGTCATCTTTCAGTTCAACCAGGGTGAAACCTTGCGTAAAGAATTGGTAAACATTTCGGTAGAAATTACCGGCGTAAGCGACAGCAGTATTACGGTG
>Ga0318568_10000152_pt1 | contig 25103 bp, 19 predicted proteins | sample GRESIP088b5f21_FD_203690 | JGI IMG/M metagenome (GOLD analysis project Ga0318568, IMG submission 203690) | Tropical soil microbial communities from Luquillo Experimental Forest, Puerto Rico - GRE.SIPMG.088b5f21 | ecosystem: Environmental > Terrestrial > Soil > Tropical forest > Bulk soil...
GGCCACTGGGCGTTCATCGGGTTCATCGAGGACCTGTTCGCAGTCGCGGTGCTCGCCGGGCTCATCACCTTCGCGGTCATCCGGCTGCGCGCGGACCCGAAGCGCCGGGGCCGTGACTCCCGGTTCGCGGGCTCCCACACCGGTGCGGCCTGGCTCATCCTGTTCGGGATCTTCCTGGTCATCGCCACCCTGCTGCTCTACCGGGGCGCGCAGATCAACACCGGCGACTTCCCGTACGCCAGCGGCGCGTTCGCGTCGCAGACCGTCGCGGACTGGCTGGCCCCGCTGGGCACCGCGGCCAACAGCACCATTGAGACCGCCGCGCTGCTGGCCCAGATCACGCTGATCATGGCGTTCCTGGTGTTCGTCACCTACTCCAAGCACCTGCACATCTTCCTGGCCCCGGTCAACGTGCTGTTCTCGCGCCGGCCGGACGGGCTCGGCGCGCTGCAGCCGATGCGTTCCGGCGGCAAGGTGCTCGACTTCGAAGAGGCCGACCCGGACACCGACATCTTCGGCCGTGGCAAGATCGAGGACTTCACCTGGAAGGGCCTGCTCGACATGGCCACCTGCACCGAGTGCGGCCGGTGCCAGTCGCAGTGCCCCGCCTGGGCAACGGGCAAGCCCCTCTCACCCAAGATGGTCATTCTCGATCTGCGTGATCATGCGCTGGCCAAGGCCCCCTACCTGCTGGCCGCCAGTGACGAGGCCCGGGCGGCACTGCCGGACACGGTCCGGGCGGAGGCCGCCAGGCCGCTGGTGGGGGACGCCGCCGCGCACGGCGTGATCGACCCGGATGTGCTCTGGTCGTGCACCAACTGCGGCGCCTGCGTGGCCGAATGCCCGGTGGACATCGAGCACCTCGACCACATCTCGGACCTGCGCCGGCACCAGGTGCTGATCGAGTCGGCGTTCCCGGTGGAGGCCGCCGGGATGCTGAAGAACCTGGAGAACAAGGGCGACCCGTGGGGCATGGGCGAAGCACGCCGGGCGGAGTGGATCAGGGAACTGGACTTCGAGGTCACGGTGGCGGACGGCAAGCTGCCCGGCGATGTGGAATACCTGTTCTGGGTCGGCTGCGCGGGTGCGCTGGAGGACCGGGCCCGCAAGACCACCAAGGCGATCGCGACGCTGCTGCACACCGCCGGCGTTACGTTCGCCGTGCTCGGGCCGGCTGAGACCTGCACCGGGGACCCGGCGCGCCGGATCGGGAACGAATTCGTGTTCTCCATGCTCGCCCAGCAGAACATCGAGACGCTCAACGAGGCCGCGCCGCGCACTGTCGTCGCCAGCTGCCCGCACTGCTTCAACGCACTCGCCAACGAGTATCCCCAGCTTGGCGGGAACTACCAGGTCATACACCACACCCAGCTGCTGTCGAAGCTGGTGGCCGAGGGCAAGCTGACCCCGGTCACGCCGGTCGAGGAGAGGATCACCTACCACGATCCGTGCTTCCTTGGCCGGCACAACAAGCTGTACTCGCCACCCCGGGAGATCATGGACCGGGTGCCAGGGGTGCAGGCCCAGGAGATGCACCGGTGCCGGGAACGCGGTTTCTGCTGCGGGGCCGGCGGGGCACGGATGTGGATGGAAGAGCGGATCGGCAAGCGGATCAACATCGAGCGGATCGACGAGGCGCTGGGTACCGGCCCGGACACCATATCCACCGCCTGCCCATACTGCCTGGTCATGCTCGGCGACGCGGTCAGCGCTAAGAAGGCCGCGGGGGAGGCAGCCGAGTCGCTGGAAGTCGTCGACGTGGCCCTGCTGCTGGCCCGCTCGGTGGCGGCGGACGGCAAGCCGGGGACCGGCGCACCGGCCCCCAGCGGGTAACCGCATGGACAGCCGCCGGGCAGAGGCGTTCAGCGACGGGGTGTTCGCGGTGGCGATCACGGTGCTGGTGTTCGGCCTGCTGGGCATCGGCGCCCGCGTGCTCACCGCCGGGGTGCTGCTGCATAACTGGCCGCACTACGTTGCCTACGTCGTGAGCTTCCTGACGATCGGGATCATGTGGATGAACCACCACACGATCATGGCGCACGTCTCCCGGGTGGACCGGCCGCTGCTGGTGCTCAACCTGCTGCTGCTGATGGGTGTCGTGGCGATTCCGTTCCCGACCCAGCTGGTTGCCGAGCACCTGCGCGGCAACGGGGGGACCGCGGCCACGGTGACCTATGGCCTGGTCATGATCGCGATCTCGGCCGGCTTCGCGGCGATGTGGGTGTACGTGGTCACCCACGCACCCGCGCTGGGGGGGTCGGTGCCGCAGGGTGCGCTGCGGCGATCGGCGCTCGGGTGGACGCTGGGTGGGGCCGTTTACGTGGCGGGCACCCTGATCGCGGCGTTTTGGTCAGCCATCGCCGGGCTGGTCATCTTCGGCCTGCTCGGCGTCTTCTACCTGTTCGAGCACCTGCCCGACCCCACCGGCGAGCCGGGCGAGGCCTGATCGGGCCCGGGTCAGCGGGCGGTGCCCGGCAGCCAGACCCGGACCAGTGTGCCCTTCCCGGGCCAGGATTCCAGGGTGGCCTGGCCGCCGTGGGCCACGGCGATCGCCTGCACGATGGCGAGCCCCAGCCCGCTGCCTCCGCCGCCGGATCCGTTCAGCCCGGCCGGGTCCGGCCGCTCGCCCCGGTAGAAGCGGTCGAAGGCGCGGGCCGCGTCGCCGGCCGGCATGCCCGGGCCGGCGTCGGCCACTTCCAGCACCACCCCGCCGCGGACTGGGGCCAGCCGGACTGCCACCGGGGTCTGGGCCGGTGTGTGCTCGCGCACGTTGGCCAGCAGATTGGCCAGCACCTGCCGGATCCGCGGCTCGTCCACCACGGCGATCAGCCCGGGCGGTGCGTCCGCCTGCACCGGCCGTTCCGGCTCGACTGCCTGGGCGTCGGCGGCGGCGTCCCGGACCACCGCCGACAGATCCGTCTCGGCCAGATCCAGTGACGTTGGGCGGTCCAGCCGGGCCAGTTCCAGCAGTTCCGCCACCAGGGTGCTCATCCGCTGCGATTCCTGCTCGATCCGGCGCATGGCGTCGGGCAACTGGTCCGGCCCGAGCGCACCCTGCCGGTAAAGCTCGGCGTAGCCACGGATGGTGGTCAGCGGGGTCCGTAGCTCGTGCGAGGCGTCGGCGGCGAACTGGCGCACCTTCTGCTCCGACTGCAGCCGGGCGCCGAACGCGAACTGGATCCGGTCGAGCATGGTATTGATGGCCCCGCCCAGCCGCCCTACCTCGGTGTGCTCGTCCGCTTCCGGCATCCGGGCGGTCAGATCGCCCTGGCTGGTGATCTGGTTGGCAGTGCTGGCCATGCCGCCGAGTGGCGCCAGCCCGCGGCCGATCAGCCAGCGGCCGCCGAGGGCCAGCAGCAGGATCAGTACCCCGCCGGTGATCAGCTCCGCTGTCACCACCCCGCGCACCTGGCTGTTCAGCGAGCTGACCGGCCGGGCCACCACCACCAGCACCAGGCCCGGCCCGACCAGGCTGGCGCCGAGCTGGCGGGCGGGGGCCAGCCGCTCCACCGCCCGCAGCCGGGTGCCGTCGGGGAGGGTCAGCGAGAACGGCTGGTGCGTGAAATCCCGGATGAACTGAGCGCGGGTCAGCTGGGACAGCATCTGCTGGAACTGCTGGCCCTGGCCGCCCGGCGTGAGCAGCGCGATCTGCCCGGTCCGCCGGGAGAGCACGGCCGCCAGATAGCCGCCGCTGTTGCCGGCCAGCGCCTGCGGGCTGCGGCTGGCCGCGGCCACCAGATCGGTGTCGAACTGGCTGCTCACCTGGCGATCCAGGACCGCGGTGGTGACCGCACCCATGATCAGCAGGAAGGCGGCGGTCACGGCGATGAGCAGGACCAGCAGACGGGCGCGCAGCGACAGCCGCCCGGACCCGCTCATCCGCCCGGACCGCCGGCCCGCAGGGTGTAGCCCACCCCGCGCTGGGTGTGGATCAGCGGCGGGCCGAGCGGGTCGAGCTTGCGGCGCAGGTAGCTGATGTAGGTTTCCACGATCTGGGACTGGCCGGCGTAGTCCCAGCCCCACACGCTCTCCAGCAGCTGGCCGCGGGACAGCACCCGCCCCTGATGCCGGAGCAGGTAGGCGAGCAGCCGAAATTCGGTGGGGGACAGCTCCACCGGGACCCCGGCGCGGTGGACGGTCCAGCGGGCTTCATCCAGCTCCAGGTCGCCGGCTCGCAGGATGGACTCGCCGCGGCCGGGCTCGCTGCTGCCGGGCCTGGCCGCCCGCCGCAGCACCGCCCGGACCCGCGCGACCAGAGCCTCCACCGAGAACGGCTTGGTGACGTAGTCGTCGCCGCCGATGGCCAGCCCGGTAACGGTGTCTGAGGAGGTGTCCCGGGCGGTCAGGAAGATGACCGGCACTTCGTTGCCCGTGGCCCGCAGCCGCCGGCACACCTCGAATCCGTCCAGGTCGGGCAGCACCACATCGAGCACGATCAGGTCCGGATGGGCCGCCTCGGCCTGCCGGAGCGCATCGGTGCCGGTGGCGGCGGTGGTGACCGTGCAACCGTGGAACTTCAGCGCGACCTGGACCAGCTCACGGATGTTCGGCTCGTCGTCGACGACGAGCACCTGCGGGATCCGGTCGTTGTCAGTCATCACCAGCGCCCATTCTGCGGCTGAGGCCGGGCCCTTCGCCGCCGATCATGCCGAACGGCGGCTGCCCACGCTACCGGCTCCCCAGTCGGCGGCGGGTGGCGGGCGGCGGGGCCGGGTGGCAGCCCGGCCCCGCCTGGCGCAGCCCTGCGGGCGCTGGTCAGGAAGTGCCACCGGGTGGCCGGATGAAGATCAGCCGGGCGTCCTTGCTGCCGTTGATCACCGGCCCGCCGACCCAGACGTCGGCGCCGTCGGCCAGGGCGGACTCGCTGACCTTGCCGGTAGCCTCGCGGACGACCGTGTTACTGACCAGCTGCCAGGTCCAGATCGTGCCGTCCGCCGCTTTGACCACGATCGATGTACTGCCGTTCAGCGACTCGACCACGCCGCGCTGGTAGGCGAGCGTCTTCAGCGCCCCGGTGCTGGTCCGGAAGGTGAACTGCCCGTCCACCCCGTGCAGCAGGAAGAACCGGATGACCCGGTGCCGGACGTGGCAGCGGAAGGCGAACCGGGCGGCCACACCGGCCGGCCGCGGATGCCCGGCCAGCCGGGCAGCCCGGGCCGCGGCCAGCGCGCGGGCGCAGCGGCCCACCGCGGTGCCGGTCCCGGGCTGGCCGGCGCTGGTCAGCCCGGTGACCCCGGCGGGCGAACCGGTAGCGGCCGGGGAGTCCGCGGCCGTGAGCGCACTATTGAGCAGGGCCGCCTGGCTGCCGGGGGTGGCAGCCGCGCCCCCGCCCTGGCCGCCGGCCGTCGCGGGACTGCTGCTCGCGGCGGGGATGCCGGGCAAGGCGGGGCTGGCCAGGGCGACACCGGCGATCGCGCCCCCGCCCGCCAGCAGGGCCGCCACCATGATTCCCACGGTCCAGCGCAGCGGCTTGCGCCGGTCCCCGGTGTAGTGCGCCTGCGGCTGCTGACCGTATCCGTGCTCTCCCGCTGGTGCGCCCTGGCCGGGCCAGAACTGCTCGGTGGGCTGCTCGTCCTGCGCGCCACCGGCGGGGCGCTGGTCGTTCTCCATGCCCGCCATGCTGCCGGCCGGTTCTGGGACATCGGGCAGCCAAACCTGGGATTTCGCTGGGAAAGCGGAGGGTTTGCGCTGCCAGGCCGCGCTACATCCGGTCCGGCACCGGGATGCCGAGCAGGCCGAGGCCGGTCAGGAGCACCCGCAGAGTCAGTGCCGACAGGCCGAGCCGGCTCTCGCGCAGCCGCGGATCCGGGGCCTTCAGCACCGGGCATGCCTCGTAGAAGGCGGTGAACGCGCTGGCGACCTCGAAGAGGTAACCGGCCAGCTGGTGCGGCTCGGCGGCTGCGGCGCTCTGGCTGACCGCCGCGCCGAAGCCGAGCAGGGCCAGTGCCAGCGCCCGCTCGGGAGGCTCGGTGACCAGTACCGGGCCGTGCGCGGTGGCCGGGTCGAGCCCGGCCCGGCGGAAGATGGACCGGATCCGGGCGGTGGCGTACTGCAGGTAGGGGCCGGTGTTGCCGGTCAGCGCCAGCATCCGGTCGAAGTCGAACACGTAGCCGGAACTGCGGGCCACCGACAGGTCGCCGTACTTGAGCGCGCCGATGCCGACGGCGTAGGCGATCTCCGCCCGCAGCGCCGGATCGTCGTACCTGTCCGCGATCACCCGGGCGGCGCGCTCGACCGCCTCGTCGATCAGGGTGATCAGCTTGACCTGCCCGCCGCTGCGGGTCCTGATCCGCTTCCCGTCGGCGCCACTGACCAGCCCGATGACCGCGTGCTCTGCGCGGATCTCGCTGGTCAGCCAGCCGGCCTGGCGGGCGACCGCGAACAGCATCTGGAAGTGCAGCGACTGCTCGGCGGCGACCAGGTAGATCAGGCGGTCGGCCTTCAGGTCCACGATCCGGTACCGGATGGCGGCCAGGTCAGTGGTGTCATAGCCGTAGCCGCCGTCGCTCTTGCGCAAGATCATCGGCAGCGGCTCACCGTCGCGGCCGGTGAAGCCCGGCGGGAAGGCGACCAGCGCACCGTCGCTGATCACCGCGATGCCATCGGCCTCGAGTTCGGCACAGACGCCGGCCAGCATCGGGTTGTAGAAGCTCTCCGGGGCCAGGTCGGCATCGGTGAGAGTGACGCCCAGCCGCTGGTAGATGGTGTTGTAGTACTGCTTGGAGCCGTCCACAAGCAGCCGCCATAGCCGGAGGGTCCCGGGGTCCCCGCGCTGCAGCGCGACCACCCGCCGCCGGGCGGCATCCGCGAACGCCGGGTCGGTGTCGAACCTGGCCTGGGCCGCCTGGTAGAAGGCGTTGATGTCACCTGAGGCAAGCTGTTCACGGGCGGTTTGTTCACCAACCGCCAGCAGGTACTCGATGAGCATGCCGAACTGGGTGCCCCAGTCCCCGAGGTGGTTGGCGCGGACCACGGTGTGCCCCAGGTACTCCAGCACCCGGACGACCGCGTCCCCCACCACGGTGGTCCGCAGGTGGCCGACGTGCATCTCCTTCACCACGTTGGGCGAGGAGTAGTCCACCACGACCTTCAGCCCGGGATCGGCCAGCGGCACGCCCACCCGGGGGTCCGCCAGCGTGGCCGTGGCCTGGCCGCCGATCCAGTCATCCCGCAGAGTCAGGTTGATGAAACCGGGCCCGCTCACCTCGGCCCGGCCGACGACGCCGGCCAGGTCAAGCTGAGCAGCGATCTGCCCAGCCACGTCACGTGGCGGGCGGCCCAGTTGCCTGGCCAGCGGCAGCGCCACGTTGGCCTGGTAGTCAGCGAACGCGGACGGCCGGATGACCGGGTCGGTGCCGGCATAGCCCGCGCCGAAGGCGGCGGACAGAGCCCGCTGTACCTGGTCCGCAAGGACCTCCCGGGGATCGGCCATGTCTCCAGCCTAGGAGAGGTGTCCAGCGCCCCGCGCGCAATTTCCCGCTCAAGATCGTTGCCGGCCCAGCCGGCCCGGGGCCTACCCGGGTCTTCCGCGCGGAACCGCTACCGGCCCGGCTGGCCGGGGTGGCTGGGTGGCTGGGCCCGGCGGAGGAAGTGCCCGCCCCGGTGGCCGGTACCCAGCCGGCCCTGGATTTTCTCGGTGATCTGGCCGCGGGCCAGGTCCGCCGCCAGCCGGCAGGCAGAAGTGATCCCCCTGGCAGTAGAGCGACCGTGGGCGATCACCACGGTGCCCTCCAGGCCCAGCAGGGCCGCGCCGCCGTAGGTCTCGGTGTCCATCCACTCGGCCAGCTCGCGCAGCGCCCGCCGCTGGAACGCCGCCCCGAACCTGGCAGCGGCCGATGCGTGCAGGGCGGCCCGCACCTGGCCGCTGGTGTAACTGGCCGTACCCTCGATCGCCTTCAGTGCCACGTTCCCGGTGAAGCCGTCGGCTACCACCACATCCACCCGGCCGGACAGCAAGTCGTTGCCTTCAATGTTGCCAGCGAAACGGATCGGCTGGCCACCGTGCGGTGGCGCGGCCAGCAACTCGTGGGCCCGTCGGGCGAGCTTGTTGCCTTTCACCGGCTCGGCGCCGATCGTGAGCAGGCCCACCTGCGGGTCATCCACGCCAAATGCCACCTGCGCGTAGGCCACTCCAAGCTGGGCGAACTGGACCAGCATCTCCGGCCGGGGATCGGCGATGGCGCCAGCGTCCACCAGCAGCGTCGGCCGCGGCCGGGTGGGCAGCACCACCGCCAGGCCGGGCCGGAGCAGCCCCGGCAGCGGGCGGAGCCGCAGCTGGGCCGTCGCGACGATGCCCGCCGTCGAGCCGGCCGAGACCACGGCGGCCGCCTGGCCCCGGCGGACCAGCTGGCAGGCCACCGCGACACTGGAGCGGGGCCGCCGCCAGCTGGCCAGCGCACCCTCGTCCATGGTGAGCGAGTCATCGGCGGTGGCGATCCTGATCCCGCCCGGCCGCAGCCCGCTGGGCAGCAACGGCCGGACCAGGCCCGGCCGGCCGGTGAGAATGACCGGGATACCGTGCTCGCTCACGGCCGCGACGGCCCCGGCGACCACCTGCTCCGGCGCGTGGTCCCCGCCCATGGCATCCACCGCGATGATGGCTGGCAGGGAACTGGCCGCCAGCGGCGGAGTGTCTGGCACCGGGGCGGGTCAGGCCCGGGTGGGCGCCTTCTCCGCCTCCGGCGCGACCAGCTCTTCGGCGCGCTTGCCATTGCTGAGCAGGAAGCAGCTCAGCGCACCGATGACCAGCAGGGCGATCGGCAACACCATCGTCTGCCGCATGGCGGTCACGAAGCCGAAGGTGAACACCTCGTGGGCGATCCGCGCCAGCTCCGCTACCAGCTGTGCGGGCAGCCCGGTGGCCGCGTGCGAACTGCCGCCATTCTGCCCGGCGCCCAGCCGGATGCCGTTCTCCGCGGACTTGTGCAGCTGGCTGACGAAGTGGCCGCGCACAGCTGGCGGCAGCGCCGCCGACCGGCTGGTGGCCTGGCTGGTCAGCGAGGCGACCAGCCTGTTCTGCAGCAGCGCGCCGACCGTCGCGGTGCCGATGACCATGCCGACCTGGCGGACGGTGTTCAGCACCCCGGACGCCGCGCCCGCCAGCTGCGGCTGGACATTGCGCATGGCAGTAGTGATGAGCGGGGCGAAGATGCAACCCATCCCCAGCCCGGCCACCAGCAGCGGCAGCACGAACGCATACCATGCCTTGTCCGGCGTGGCGGTCAGCCCCAGCCAGCCCATCCCGCCGGCGAACAGCAGCAGGCCGGACATGAGGATGTACTTGCCGCCGATCTTGTCGGTCAGCCGCCCCGCGACCGGCGCGACCACCATCGCCACCAGCGAGGCGGGGGCCATCACCAGTCCCGCCTTCAGCGCGGAGAACCCGAGCACGGACTGCAGGTAGATGGTGAAGGGCAGGAAGATGCCCATCATCCCGATCGCGAGCACGCCGGACACCCAGTTGGTGACGGTGTAGTTCCGGTCCCGGAACAGCGCGAAAGGAACCAGCGGCTCCCGGCCCTGGGTCATCCACTGGACCAGCAGGAACGCAATGAGCAGGAGCACCCCGAGGGCGAGGATCAGCGGGATGGACAGGAACGAGTCGATCTTGCCCCAGTTGTACTTCTGCCCTTCCACCAGGCCGTAGCAGATGGCCAGCAGCGCGCCACTGGCGAGCAGCACACCGGGGATGTCGAAACGGTGCCGCCGGCCGAGCTTCACGTCCGGGATGATCAGCGGGATCAGCACCATCACGATCACGCCGATCGGCAGGTTGACGAAGAAGATGTACCGCCAGTCGAACGCGGTCACCAGCAGGCCACCCAGGGTCGGCCCGGCGATGGTGGCCACGCCGGCCACCGCACCCCAGACGCCGAACGCGGCCCCGCGCCGCTCTGGCGGGAAGGTATTGGTGATGATCGTCAGCGTCTGCGGCATCAGCAGCGCCGCACCCAGGCCCTGCACCGCCCGGAACGCGATCAGCCAGCCCGGGGTCGGGGACAGCCCGCAGGCGACCGATGCGACGGTGAACAATGCGATGCCGGCCGTGAACAGCACCCGGGGGCCCACCAGGTCGCCCAGCCGGCCAGCGGTGATGACCAGCACCGCGAGCACCAGCGCATAGGCATTGATCACCCACAGAATGTCGTCCAGGGACGCATGCAGTTTGGTGATCATGTTGGGGATAGCGATGTTGACGATGGTCAGGTCGAGCAGGGTCATGAAGAACCCGAGCGACACGACCAGCAGCACCGCCCACGGGTTGCCGCGGAACTTGCTCACAGTTACTCCCTGGCCTTCCCACCCAGCCGCGATGGCGTGCGCGCCGAAACGGCAGCACACGTCCCAGACTTACCAGAAGCGGGGGGTGGATTCAAGATATATCTTGTTAGCGGCCGCCACTGGCACCATCATTGTGCGCCGTCTGTCATCTTCGATAGTAAAGGTGGGCACCGACAAGCGCGCGGGGTGGTGCTGGCCTGGCCGGGCCAATGGGTACGCAGGCCCAGCCAGTATGCTCCCGCCATGAAACTCAGCGGAACCGCAGCAATCATCTCCGGAGGGGCCAGCGGGCTCGGCGAGGCGGCCGCCCGCGCCCTGGCCGCGGCCGGCAGTACCGTGCTGGTCGCCGACCTGAACGAGGAGCGGGGCAAGGCGGTCGCTGCGGAGACCGGTGGGGAATTCGTCAAGACAGACGTTGCCGACGAGGCGTCCGTGGCGGCCGCAGTCGCCGCCGCGGCCGGCCACGGGGTCCCGCTGCGGGTCGTGGTGAACTGCGCCGGGATTGGCTGGGCAGAGCGGACCGTCAACCGGGATGGCTCGCCGCACAGCCTGGCCAGCTACCGCAAGGTGATCGAGATCAACCTGATCGGCACCTTCAACCTGATGCGGATCGCGGCCGCGGCCATCGCCCGGACCGACCCGGTGGATGGTGACGGCCAGCGCGGCGTGGTCATCAATACCGCCTCCATCGCGGGGATCGAGGGGCAGACCGGCCAGCTCGCGTATTCGGCATCCAAGGGCGGCATCATCGGGATGACCCTGCCCGCCGCCCGCGACCTGGCCGCCATCGGGGTGCGGGTGAACACCATCTGCCCGGGCATCATCGACACCCCGATCTACGGGACCGGACCGGCCAGCGAGGAGTTCAAGGCCAGGCTCGCCGCACCGGTGGTGTTCCCCAAGCGGATGGGCACCGCGGCCGAGTTTGCCGCGCTGGCCCGGTCCCTGATCGAGAACGACTACATGAACGGCGAGGTCATCCGCTTCGACGGCGGCATCCGATTCCAGCCGAAGTAACCCCACCGCGATCTTGGCGGCCTGGCCGCAGGCAGGAGGTGCACAGGTGGCGGACGAGGTGACGGTCGAGGTGGCGGACGGGGTCGCCGTCCTCACCATCAACCGCCCGCAGGCCCGGAACGCGGTCAACGAGGCCACGGCCCGGGCGATGGCATCGGCCATCGGCGACATCGATGCCAGCCGGGACGTGCGGGCGCTGGTGCTGACCGGGGCGGGCGGCACCTTCAGCGCGGGCATGGACCTCAAGGGCTTCCTGGCCGGCGAGAACGCCATGGCCGGCGGCCGCGGCTTCGCCGGCATCACCGCCCGGCCGCCGGCCACCCCGGCCATCGCTGCGGTCGAGGGCTACGCGCTGGCCGGCGGGTTCGAGATCGCGCTGGCCTGTGACCTGATCGTGGCCAGCGAGGAGGCCACCTTCGGCCTGCCGGAGGTGACCCGTGGGCTGGTGGCCGGCGCGGGCGGCCTGCTCCGGCTGCCCCGGCGGATTCCTTACCACCTGGCCATGGAGATCGCCCTCACCGGCGCCATGTTCGGCGCCCCGCAGCTGCACCAGGCCGGGCTGGTCAACCGGCTGGTGCCGGCCGGGACGGCGCTGGCCGAAGCGCGGGCGCTGGCCGCGCAGATCGCGATGAACGCGCCGCTGTCGCTGGCCGCAACCAAGCGGATCATCGTCGAATCCGCCGACTGGCCCGGTGACGAGGCGTTCGACCGGCAGCGGGAGATCGTGGAGCCGGTGTTCGGCTCGGGCGACGCCAGGGAGGGCGCGGCGGCGTTCGCGGCGAAGCGGCCGCCGGTCTGGCGGGGCGAGTAACTGCGCTGATTCCCGGCTTGTTCCCGGCTTGTCCGCGCCAGCGGCGGCCCCACCGTAGGATCGGTGGCTGAACACGCGGACACGTTGGGAACGCGCATGTGCGGAATAGTCGGCTGCCTGGCACTGTCACCCGAAGCCGACCCGGACCAGTCCTGGGTGGCCACAGCGACCCAGCGGATCGGCCACCGTGGGCCCGATGACGAGGGCTTTTTTACCGACCACGACGTTGCGCTGGCATACAAGCGGCTCGCCATCATCGACCTTTCGCAAGCTGGCCACCAGCCGATGCGGTCCGCTGACGGGCGCTTCTGGATGATCTTCAACGGGGAGATCTACAACTACGTCGAACTGGGCGCCGAACTGCGCAACCAGGGCGTGGCCCTGCGCTCCAGCGGGGACTCCGAGGTGCTGCTGGAGACCTACGCCCGGATTGGCAAGGACGTGGTGCACCGGCTGCGCGGCATGTACGCATTCGCCATCTGGGACACCTGGACCCGCGAGCTGTTCTGCGCCCGCGACCCGTTCGGCATCAAGCCGTTCTACTACTGCCTCGACCCCGAGCCCGGTGGCACCGGCCACCGGGGCCGGCACGCGGCCGGGCCCACCGGCCCGGAACTGGCAGGGAAACCGCCCACCGGCGGCCCGGGGGGCGGGCCGCCCGGCGACGACGGCCGGTGGCTGACTGGTACACCCCGGCCCGGCGAGCCCGAGGACTGGCCCGAGCCGCGGCCATCGGCACCCGGCAGGCACGCGGCCCGGCCCGCCACCGGGGGTGACGCGTCCCGCCCGCCAGCTTCGCCCGGGCAGCCCGCCGCCGGCCCGGCGCCGGCCGGGCCCGCTGCCTGGCCGGAGGTGCCCGGCCGGCTGCTCCGGTTCGCCTCCGAGCGCAAGGCCCTCGCCGACCCCGGCGAGCTGCGCGCACTCGACCCCGACGAGCTCCGCCGGTACCTGTCATTCCAGTACGTCCCCCCGCCCGGCACGCTGACCCCGCCGATCCAGGTGCTGCCGCCCGGGCACGCGATGATCGCCAAGCCCGGCGGGGATGTCAGCGTCTACCGCTACTGGCGGGCTGACCTGCGGCCTGCGGCCGCCGCCAGCGCTGAGACACCGCGCCGGATCCTGGCGGTCATGCGTGACTCGATCGCCGTGCACCTGCGCAGCGACGCTCCGCTCGGCGCGTTCCTGTCCGGCGGCATTGACTCGGCGGCGATCTGCGCGCTCGCCGCCGAGCACCGGCCCGACCTGCTCACCTTCACCGTCGGGTTCGAGCGCGAGGGTTACAGCGAGATCGACCGCGCACAGGAGACCGCGGCCGCGCTGGGGGTGAAGTCGGTCCCGTACCTGATCAGCCCGGAGGAGTTCTTCCGGTTCCTGCCGCAGATCATCTGGCATCTGGACGACCCGATGGCAGACGCCGCAGCGGTGCCGCTGTGGTTCGTCGCCCGCGAGGCCGCCAAGCAGGTCAAAGTGGTGCTATCCGGTGAGGGCTCGGACGAGCTGTTCGGCGGCTACGCGATCTACCATCAGCCGGGCATGGTCCGGGCCGGGGAGCGGCTGCCGGACTGGGGCCGCGCCCCGCTGAAGGCGGCGGCTGCCCTGCTCCCGGCCGGGGTGAAGGGGAAGGGCCTGCTGGAGCGCACCTCTACCCCGCTGCGGCGGCGGTACATCGGCAACGCCCACGTCTTCACCGACAGCCAGGTCGGCCAGATCGCCCGGGCCGGCACCGCCCGGCCCTACGACGTCACCGACCCGGTCTACGACCAGGCTGCCGACGCCGGCCTGGACGACGTATCCACCATGCAGCTGGTGGATATCAATACCTGGCTGGCCGGAGACATCTTGGTGAAGGCAGACCGGATGACCATGGCGCACAGCCTTGAGCTGCGGGTTCCCTTCCTCGACCGGGAAGTGATGGCGGTGGCGGCACGGCTCGCCCGGGAGGAGAAGATCGGCTCCGGCACCACCAAGGCCGCGCTGCGCGCGGCGATGAGCGAGGTGCTGCCGCCCGCGGCCGCACAGCGGGCAAAGCTTGGCTTCCCGGTCCCGATTGGCCACTGGCTCAAAGGGGAAGCCGGCGGCTTCACCGGGTCACTGCTGCGGGAGGCGCAGACGGACCAGTGGGTCGACCGGGAGGCAGCGATCGGGATGCTCGCCAAGTTCCGGGCCGGCGATGCTGCCGTCAGCTGGCGCCATCTCTGGGTGCTCACCGTGTTCTCGCTGTGGCACCGCATCTACGTGGAGAAGGCCTACGACCCGGTCGCGCTCGGCTGGGAGCCGGCGCCCGGGGCTGCCAGGTAAGCCGTTCCGCCGGGCGGGCTGGTCCTGGTTCCGGCTCAGCCGGTCATGGGGGCCAGGCCGTGGCCCGGTGCGTAGGCGGCCAGCTTGTCCCGCAGCCGCCCGCGGCCTCGGTGCAGCCGGGACATCACCGTCCCGATCGGGGTGCCCATGATCTCCGCGATCTCCTTGTAGGCGTACCCCTCGATGTCCGCCAGGTAAACCGCGACCCGGAACTCTTCCGGCAGATCCCGGAGTGCCCGCAGGATCTCCGAGTCGGCCATCCGGTCCAGCGCCTCGGCCTCGGCAGACCGGACCGGCGGGGTGAGCGGGTTGCTGGGCAACTGCCAGTCCTGCAGATCGCCGCTGACCGCCTGCCGTGGTTCCCGGCGGCGCTTGCGGTAGCCGTTAATGAAGGTGTTGGCCAGGATCCGGTGCAGCCACGCGCGCAGGTTCGTGCCCGGCCGGAACTGGTGGAAGGCCGCGTACGCCTTGACCGACGTCTCCTGCACCAGATCCTCGGCGTCGGTGGGGTTGCGGGTCATCCGGAGGGCAGCCGGGTACAGCTGGCCGAGGAAGGGCACGACGTCGCGCTCGAAGCGCACGTCGCGGTCAGGCGACTGCTCCGGGTTCCCCATAGTTACTCTCCGCTTCTATTGACCCTCACCCTATAGACGTTCGCAAGCCCCAACCGGATCGACCCAGTTGGCCCCCAGCTCCGGTGACGCCCCTAGGCGCTTCCCTTCTACCCATGGAACCTGAAAGCTACCTGAAAGTTGATTAGGAACATTCTGCTGCTGGCGGAAGCGCCAGCTGCCCGCGGCGGTGGCCCGCCGGTAATCACCGGCTCGTGGCCGGCCCAGGCTGCTCGCCGTCCACGGGCATGGCCGCCACAATGGCTTCGTGATCACCGAGGCCGGGCCGGCGGCTGCGGCCCAGGCGGGCCTGGCGGCAGCGGCTTCAGCGGCAGAACTTGCGCTGGCCAGGCTGGCGGTCCAGATCGGCGCCGAGCAGGTGGCCGGCTGGTCCGAAGCCGAACAGCGCCTGGCTGACGCGGCCGGGACCATACCCCTGGCGGGGCTGGCTGGACTGGCTGACAGCGGCGGCATCCCGGGCCAGATCCGGGCAGGGGCGGACCCGCTGGGCGACGCATTCTGCCGAGTCCGGGCTGCCACCCGGCGCCGATCAGCCGGCCAGACCTTCACTCCGGCACCGGTGGTAGCCGCCATGGTCGGCTGGGCGGCACGAACTCTCAAGCCAGCCCGGGTGGTTGATCCCGGGACTGGTTCGGCCAGGTTTCTCGCCGCCGCCGGCCGCCGCTGGCCAGCGGCGAAGCTGGTCGGGGTGGAGAACGATCCGCTGGCCGCGATGATCGGCCGGGCGACACTGGCTGCGGCAGGGCTGGCCCGACGGTCAGTCATCACTCTGGGTGACTACCGGTCTGTGCGCTTGCCGTCCGAGCCCGGGCCAACTCTGTTCCTGGGCAACCCGCCGTACCTGCGCCACCACCAGATCCCGGCCTGCTGGAAGCAATGGCTGAAGGCCACCGCGGCCGGCCAGGGCCTGGCTGCCAGCGGTCTGGCTGGTCTGCACGTGCATTTCCTGCTCGCCACCGCCGCTCTGGCCCGGCCCGGTGACGCCGGGGTGCTGATCACCGCGGCCGAGTGGCTGGATGTGAACTACGGCGCCCTGGCGCGTGCGCTGCTGCTGGGCCCGCTGGGTGGCCAGTCGATCCATCTGCTCGATCCCACCCTTCCGGTGTTCCCAGATGCCATCACGACCGCTGCCATCACCTGCTTCCGGCCCGGGACCCAGCCGGCCAGCCTGCGGCTGCGGACGGTGACGAGCGTTGCTGACCTGGCCGGCCGGGCAGCAGGGCACACGGTGCCACGCACCGCACTGGCCGGCTCCGGGCGCTGGACCCCGCTGTTCACCGGGCCCGTACCCCGGTCACCGGCCGGGGCGCGCCCCGGCCGGGTGGCGGACCTGGTCGAATTGGGGGAGCTGTGCCGGGTCCACCGGGGACAGGTCACCGGGGCCAACCATGTCTGGATCACGGCCGGCAACCCGGCCGGCCTGCCCGGCCGGTTCCTGTTCCCAGCGGTCACCCGGGCGCGTGAGCTGTTCAGCGCGCGGGGGACACTGGCGACGGTGGCGGGGCTCCGGCAGGTCATCGATCTGCCGGCGGATCTGGGTGTGCTGGCGGCTGGTGAACTGGCGGCCGTCACCCGGTTCCTGGCCGCGGCGGAAGCGGCCGGGGCGGCCGGCTCGTACATCGCCCGCCACCGCACGCCCTGGTGGCGGGTCCGGCTCCGGGCGCCGGCTCCCATCCTCGCCACCTACATGGCCCGGCGGCCGCCCACGTTCGTGCGGAACCTCGCCGGGGCCCGGCATGTCAACATTGCGCACGGGCTCTACCCGCGCGAGCCGATGCCGGCCGCCGCCCTCGACCGGCTGGCCGCCTATCTGCGCCGGTCAGTGTCGCCCGGACAGGGCCGGACCTACGCGGGCGGCCTCACCAAGTTCGAGCCTGGCGAGATGGAGCGCCTCCCGGTCCCGGCACCCCACCTGCTCGGGTCGCACAGGCTGCCACGCCCCGACCAGCTCCGTCCCGCCTTGGCCGACTCGGCTCTTCATGAGCTCCGGTCAATCTAAGTGGTAGTTTGCCCAGGTTTGCGGCACCGACCTGGTGAAAAGGGCCCGCGGGTTCTATGCGCGAGCTTGGTTGCGCCAGCGGGTTGGGTGTGCCGGGCCATGCGCTAGATCCAGCCCTGGCGGTTCCACATGCGGCTGAACCACTGGGCGTAAGGGATTACCTGGGCGGCCACTACCGGGTAGAGATAGGCGAAGTTGAGCAGGACCGCCAGCAGGTAAGTACCAGCCGCGCTGGCGCCCAGGACGCGCCGGCCGGCGCTGGCGGTCGCCGGGCCGATCAGCAGGCCCAGGCAGAGCGTGATCGACAGCACCAGGAACGGCTCGAACGAGACCGCGTAGAAGTAGAACTGGGTGCGCGCGGCGTAGGCGAACCAGGGCAGCCAGCCAGCCGCGACCCCCAGCAGCACCGCCCCGGCCCGCCAGTCCCGCCGGGTCAGCCACCAGCCGAGGCAGATGGCCAGGGTGATGATCGACGTCCACCAGATCAGCGGCGTGCCAACGGCCAGCACCTCCTGAGCCTGGCCGTTGCCGCAGCGTGGGTGGAGGCCGCCGGTGGGGCACCAGAAGAAGGACACTGGCCGGGACATCACCAGCCAAGTCCAGGGCTTGGACTGCCACGGGTGATGCGCGGTAAGCCCGGTGTTAAAGCCGAGTATCGCCTTGTGGTATTCGTACAGCGACACCAGAGCGGACACCACCGGGGTGTGGATCCCGTTCTGGGCGGCCCATTCCCGGTCGTACCCGGTGGTGGTGAACAGCCAGCCGCTCCAGGTGGCCAGGTAGGCCAGGGCCGGCACCACTGCCATGGTGCCCAGCCGCCCGGCGGTGTAGCGGGCACTCTCGCCCGCGGCTGGGGCGGTGAAGCCGGCCGCCCGGTACGCCCCTATGTCCCAGGCCACGGTCAGCGCGAGGAAGGCCGGGATGTACCAGACGCCGTTCCACTTGGACGCGCAGGCCAGCCCGAGGCACACCCCGGTGGCCAGCAGCCACCAGCGGACACCCAGCCGGGGTGGGGGGCCGGGCGGGCCACCGGGCACCGCCGCGTCAGCCAGGATGCCCCGGGTCCGATCCCGGTCGATCAGCAGGCAGCCGAACGCGGCGAGCACCCAGAACATGACGAAGATATCGAGCAGCGCGGTACGGCTCATCACGAACTCGAGCCCGTCCAGCGCCAGCAGCAGGCCGGCCACGCAGCCGAGCAGCGTGGAGCGTGTCATCCGGCGGGCGATCCGCGCCAGCATCAGGATCGACAGCGAACCGACCGCGGCCACGGCGAAACGCCAGCCGAAGGGGCTCAGCCCGAATATCCACTCCCCCGCCGCGATCATGATCTTGGCCATGGGCGGGTGGGCGACGAACTCCCCGCCGCGGGTGAAGATGTGCGGGTCGCCGCGGACGAGCAATGCGTTCCGGTTGGCGGAGTAGTTGTGCTCGGTGCCGAATTTGAGGATCCCCAGCGCGTCCGGCACGTAGTAGGTCTCGTCGAAGATCACGCTCTTCGGCACACCGAGCCGGTAGAAGCGCAAGTAGGTGCCAAGCGCGAAGACCAGCAGCGGCCCGGCCCAGCCCCAGAAGGCGCCACCGGCGATCGGCGGCACGAGCCGGGCGCGCAGTGACTCCCGGCCGACCAGCGTGTCGTCAGCCTCCGTGTCGGCCTCTGATGCCACCATCGAGCCTCATCGTAGGGTGAGCAGCAGGCTAGCGTGACAGGCGAAATGAAAAACACCACGCCGGGCACGCTGGTGGTCGCGGCCGTCCCGATTGGGCAGCCCGGGGACATCTCCCCACGGCTGGCTTCGGCGCTGGCCACGGTGCCGGTCATCGCCGCCGAGGACACCCGGCGGGTGCGCAGGCTGGCAGCCGCGCTGGGGGTCCACCCGGCCGGCCGGATCGTCTCCTACTACGACGCGGTCGAGCAGGACCGGGTACCCGGGCTCCTGGATGCCCTGGCAGCCGGAGAGGACGTGCTGCTGGTGACCGATGCCGGCATGCCCACGGTCAGCGACCCGGGATACCGGCTGGTCGCCGCCGCGGCCGCGGCCGGGCTCACGGTCACGGTGCTGCCCGGGCCGTCGGCGGTGACCGCCGCGCTGGCGGTGTCCGGGCTGCCCAGCGACCGGTTCTGCTTCGAGGGTTTCCCGCCCCGCCGGGCCGCCGAGCGGGCCCGCCGGTTCGCGTCGCTCGCGGCCGAGCCGCGGACGATGGTCTTCTTCGAGTCGCCGCACCGGCTGGCCGGCACACTGGCCGGGCTGGTGGCTGAGTTCGGCCCGGACCGGCGGGCGGTGGCCTGCCGGGAGCTGACCAAGACGTACGAGGAAATTCGCCGCGGGACGCTGGCGGAACTGGCGGGCTGGGCCACAGCTGGGGTAAGAGGCGAGATCACGCTAGTGGTGGCGGGTGCCCCGGCCGGGGCGCCCGCCGCTAGCACAGCCAGCCGGGCCGCCGCCTCGACCGCCGGCCCGGCACTCGCGGCGGAGGTGGCCAGCCGCGAGGCCGGCGGCCTGGCCCGCAAGGACGCCATCGCCGCTGTCGCCGCCGGGCGGGGGCTCCGCAAACGTGACGTCTACGCTGCCGTGGTCGCGGAAAAGCAGAAGGGAGTCGGCCGCCCGCGCCGATAGGCTGGGTCCATGTCCGCGACCTCCCGGCACATCCTCGCCGCCCCGGCCTGGCCCTACGCCAACGGCCCGCGTCATATCGGCCACGTCTCCGGCTTCGCGCTGCCGTGTGACATGTTCAGCCGGTACCAGCGGATGATGGGCAACCGGGTGCTGATGGTGAGCGGCACGGACGAGCACGGCACACCCATCCAGGTTCAGGCGGACTCCGAGGGCACCACCCCGCGCGAACTCGTTGACCGCTACAACCGGGTCATCGCCGAGGATCTGTGCGGGCTGGACATGTCCTACGACCTGTTCACCCGGACGACCACCCGTAACCACTATGCGGTCACGCAGGAGATTTTCACCGGGCTCTACGACAACGGCTACATCTTCAGCAAGACAACCCTGGGTGCGATCTCGCCATCCACCGGGCGGACGCTGCCCGACCGCTACATCGAGGGCACCTGCCCGATCTGTGGCTACCCCAGCGCGCGTGGCGACCAGTGCGACAACTGCGGCAACCAGCTCGACCCGGAAGATCTCATCGACCCGCGCTCGAAGATCAACGGTGAGACGCCCGCGTTCGTGGACACCGAGCAGTTCTTCCTGGACCTGCCCGCCTTCACCGAGGTGCTGGGGAGCTGGCTGCAGAGCAAGCGCGGGCAGTGGCGGACCAACGTGGTGCGGTTCTCGCTCAACCTGCTCGACGACCTGCAGCCACGGGCCATCACCCGGGACCTGGACTGGGGGGTGCCGGTGCCGCTGGACGGCTGGCGGGACCGCCCAGACAAGCGGATCTACGTATGGTTCGACGCGGTCATCGGCTACCTGTCCGCCTCCATCGAGTGGGCCCGGCGGTCCGGCGACCCGGACGCCTGGCGGGCCTGGTGGCAGTCGCCCGAGGCCGGGTCGTACTACTTCATGGGCAAGGACAACATCGTCTTCCACACCGAGATCTGGCCCGCGATGCTGTTCGGCTACAGCGGCCTGGGCAGCCGGAACGGCAGGCCAGGCGCGCTGGGTGCGCTGAACGTGCCTGCCGAGGTGGTCTCCAGCGAGTTCCTCACCATGGAGGGCCGCAAGTTCTCCTCCTCCCGCGCCGTGGTCATCTACGTCCGCGACTTCCTGGAGCGCTATGACGTGGACGCGCTCCGCTACTACGTGGCGGTGGCCGGGCCGGAGAACCAGGACACCGACTTCACCTGGAGCGAGTTCGTCCGCCGCAACAACGATGAGCTGGTCGCCACCTGGGGAAACCTGGTGAACAGGGCGGTGGCCTTCGCGGCCAGGAACATCGGCGAGATCCCGGGGCCGGGCACACTCATCAGCACCGACCGCGAGCTGCTGGAACGTTCCCAGCAGGCGTTCGGCGTTGTCGGGGGCCACCTGGCCCGGTCGCGCTTCAAGGCGGCCATCACCGAGGCGATGCGGACGGTGGCGGACGCCAACAAGTACATGTCCGATCAGGCGCCGTGGCGGCTGCGGGGATCCGACCCAGAGCGGATGCGGACCGTCATGCACGTGGTGCTGCAGCTGATGGACGACGCCAAGACGCTGCTCACCCCGTTCCTGCCGCGCTCATCTGCCAAGGTGCACGCGATGCTGGGCGGCGGCAAGGCGTGGTCGGGCACGCCGCGGATCGAAGAGGTAGACCAGGACGGCGGGCCGTCCTACCCGGTGATCACCGGTGACTACGACAGCCCGGCCCGCTGGCGCAGCGAGCCGGTGCGGCCGGGCACCCCACTGGCGCCGCCGGAGCCGCTGTTCGCCAAGCTGGATGTGTCGGTGATCGACGAGGAACTGGCCCGGCTGGAGCGGCGGTGACCGCAGCCCGCCAATCCCGTGACGCGGCGCCCGCGGCCGGTGCCGTGCCGTCCCCGGAGCCGCTGCCCGGGCCAGCCCTCGACAGTCACTGCCATCTGGACCTGATCGACCGGCCGCCCGCCGACGTGATCGCGGACGCCCAGGCGGCTGGCATCGCCCGGCTGGTCACCATCGGCGTAGACCTGGCCTCCTCCCGGTGGGCGGCGGCCTGCGCCGGCCAGCATCAGGGGGTTTACGCCGCGGTGGCCATCCATCCCAACGAGACCGCCGCGGCCGCCGCCTCGCCGGCCGGGCGGGACGCGGTGCTGGCCGAGCTCGCGGCCCTGGCCGAGCTGCCGCAGGTCCGCGCGATCGGCGAGACCGGCCTGGACTATTACCGGGACTACGCCAGCCCGCCGGTGCAGCGCGAGTGGTTCCGCGCTCACATCGAGATCGCCAAGCAGGCCGGGGTGGCGCTGGTGATCCACGACCGGGAGGCGCATGACGACGTGTTCGCGCTGCTGGATGAGCAGGGCCCGCCCGATGCGGTGGTCTTCCACTGCTTTTCCGGCGACGCGGACATGGCCAAACGGTGCGCGGAGGCTGGCTACGTGATGAGTTTCGCTGGCAACCTCACGTTCAAGAATGCCCAGGCACTGCGCGACGCGGCCGCGGTGGCGCCGCCGGAACTGCTGCTGGTGGAGACCGACGCGCCGTTCCTCACCCCGGTGCCACACCGGGGCAAGCCGAACCGGCCGGCCCTGGCCGCCTACACCGTGCGGGCGCTGGCCGCTCTCAAGCAGCTGCCGGTCGGCCAGATGTGCGCGCAGCTCACCGCAACCGGTGAGCGGGTGTTCGGCCGCTGGTGAGCAGCGGGGCGAGCGGCTGATGGACAGGGCGGCCGGGGCAGCCCTGCTGGGGCCGGCCGAGATCCGCGAGATCGCGGAACGGCTGGGGGTCCGGCCATCCAAGCGGCTGGGCCAGAACTTCGTGGTGGACCCGGGTACGGTCCGGCGCATCGTGGCGCTGGCCGGGCTGGCCCCGGATGACATGGTGCTGGAAGTGGGCCCGGGCTTCGGCTCGCTCACGCTCGGGCTGCTCGGTGCCGCTGGCCGGGTGATAGCGGTGGAGATGGACCCGGTGCTGGCGGCGGAACTGCTGCTGGTGGAGACCGACGCGCCGTTCCTCACCCCGGTGCCACACCGGGGCAAGCCGAACCGGCCGGCCCTGGCCGCCTACACCGTGCGGGCGCTGGCCGCTCTCAAGCAGCTGCCGGTCGGCCAGATGTGCGCGCAGCTCACCGCAACCGGTGAGCGGGTGTTCGGCCGCTGGTGAGCAGCGGGGCGAGCGGCTGATGGACAGGGCGGCCGGGGCAGCCCTGCTGGGGCCGGCCGAGATCCGCGAGATCGCGGAACGGCTGGGGGTCCGGCCATCCAAGCGGCTGGGCCAGAACTTCGTGGTGGACCCGGGTACGGTCCGGCGCATCGTGGCGCTGGCCGGGCTGGCCCCGGATGACATGGTGCTGGAAGTGGGCCCGGGCTTCGGCTCGCTCACGCTCGGGCTGCTCGGTGCCGCTGGCCGGGTGATAGCGGTGGAGATGGACCCGGTGCTGGCGGCGGAACTGCCGCACACGGTGGCAAGCCGGGCGCCGGAACTGACGGAGCGGCTCACCGTGGTGATGGCTGACGCGGCCAGGGTGACGACCGCAGACCTCGCGGGATCCCCGGGCACGCCGAGCCTGCAGGGTCCGGCCGTCCTGCCCGGCGGCGGGCCGTCGGCGCTGGTGGCGAACCTGCCTTACAACGTGGCCGTGCCGGTACTGCTGCACCTGTTGGCGGCAGTGCCGTCGCTGGCCCGCGGCCTGGTTATGGTGCAGGCGGAGGTTGCCGACCGGATGACGGCGCCACCGGGCAGCCGTGTCTACGGCGTGCCGTCGGTCAAGCTGGCCTGGTATGCGTCCGCGCGCCGGGCGGGCCAGGTGTCCCGCAGCGTGTTCTGGCCGGTCCCGAACGTCGACTCGGGCCTGGTCGCCTTCACCCGCCGCCCGCCGCCCGAGACCGGGGTGCCACCGGCGGCAGTGTTTGCGGTGGTGGATGCCGCGTTCGCCCAGCGCCGTAAGACGCTGCGGGCGGCGCTCGCCCGGTGGGCTGGCGGCCCAGCGGCGGCCGAGCGTTTGCTGCGGGCGGCCGGGGTGGATCCTGCCGCCCGCGGCGAGGCACTCGGTGTTGCCGAATTCGCGCGGATCGCCCGGTCGGCCGGGCCAGCCGGCCAGGCCCGGACCGGCCGAACCGCTCGCGATCGGGAGGGATAAGGGGGCCACGGCCAGTTCAGAGAGGACGACACTGACCCGGCGCCAGGCTGATGACGGCCAGCACACCGCGGTGATCGGTGCCGGGCACGCGGATGACCCGTGATTCCCGCACCATGGCCGCAGACTGCGAAATGAGCACATGGTCCAGCCGCATGACCGGCCGCCACCAGCGCCCGGCAGGCCAGGTGAAGCCCGGCCAGTGGCGGTGGGGAGCAGCGTCGGCACAGTCCAGGAATCCCGCCGCAAGCAGGTGGCGGAACGGCTGGTGGTCCCTGCTGGCGTTGAAGTCCCCGGCCAGCACCCGGGGGCCATCGCCATCGTCCAGGCCTGACCCAAGCAGGCTGAGCTCCCGCTGCCACTGAGTGGCTCGTTGGCTCGTCGGCGGGACCGTATGCACCGCGGTCAGCGTCAGGGACCATCCGTCGGCGGGCTCGACCCTCGCCCGCGGTGCCGCTGAGATCAGGCCCGGCACTGGCGGCAGTGGGATGAGTGGCCAGCGCGCCCAGAGCCCGCTGCCACGTGAGGCGGGCCGGGGGTCAACATGGCAGAAGGGCAGCAGCCCCGTCACGCCGGCATCCGCCAGCCGTTGCGCCATCTCCGGAGTCAGCTCCTGGATGGCGAGCACGTCCACCTGGTGCCGCTCAAGTTCACGCACGATGGCCGCCGGATCGGCCGAGCCTTTCATGGTGTTCAGGGTGAGGATCCGCAGCGGCAGGGCGGGTGATCCAGGATCCAGCGGATCGTGATGAGCCCGGGACGTCCGGCTGACCGGCGGCAGCTGCCAGGCGACCAGAGGCACCGCCGGGATCGCCAGCAACAGCGCCAGCCACCACGATGCGGATGCTGCTACCGCGACTCCGGCAACGGCGGCCAGGCTCGCCAGCGGGGCAAACGCCGCCAGCTGAGGCGAGGACCGCTTCACCACGGCCGCCCTGGCAGCCAGGACAGGAAGGGTCAGGGCAGTGAGAGCCACGGCGAGGACCACGGTCACGCCTCGCCCCACCTCGCTCCACGCCGCTGACCCGCCGTTACCCGGAGGGCAGAGTACCCATGATAGGAACGGGCTGTCACTTGCCGCCGCGATGATCGCGCTGCGGTGCGAACGGCTACCATCGGGACATCGTGAGCCCCGTGACCGCTGTTACCGTGCGCGTGCCGGCGAAGGTGAACCTGCAGCTGGCCGTTGGCCCGGTCCGGGCAGACGGCTACCACGACCTGGTGACAGTGTTCCACGCGGTCTCCCTGTTCGACGAGGTGACGGTCAGCCCGGCGGCCCGGGACAGCGTGACGGTCACCGGCGAAGGAGCCGGCCAGGTCCCGGCCGACGACAGCAACCTGGCGGTCCTCGCCG
>Ga0318568_10000153_pt1 | contig 25082 bp, 28 predicted proteins | sample GRESIP088b5f21_FD_203690 | JGI IMG/M metagenome (GOLD analysis project Ga0318568, IMG submission 203690) | Tropical soil microbial communities from Luquillo Experimental Forest, Puerto Rico - GRE.SIPMG.088b5f21 | ecosystem: Environmental > Terrestrial > Soil > Tropical forest > Bulk soil...
ATTCTGCGGGGATCCGCCGGGGCCGTCAGCGCGATCCGCGACGCGATCAGCGCGAACGGCAGCGAGGCGAACGACCACACGGCTGCGGTCGGAAGCACGCCGGTGACCACTGCGAGCGCCAGGATCGCGTAGGGCAGGGCGAGCAGCAGCGGCACCAGGCGCCCGGCGCCCGCGGGGCCGAGCCGCACCACCGGCGTGCGCTTGCCGTGCCGCTTGTCGGCGTCGTGCTGCGGGAAGTGGTGCATGTAGAGGATCGCCATCGCCAGCAGCCCCACCACGCTGGACACCACGAGGCAAGTCGAAGTGACCCGTCCGGTCTGGGCGAAGTAGGTGCCCGCACCCGCGAGCGGCCCGAACAAGAGGAAGGTCACCGGCTCGCCCGCGCCGTAGTAGGCGATGCGCAGCGGCGGCGCAGTGTAGAAGTAGCCGAGCGCGGCGCCGACCAGGCAGATCCACAGCACGGTGTGAGTCTCTCCGGGCGCGCGCGCGTCGAGCCACAGCCCGCACGCCACCGCGACCGCACCGCAGACTGCGGCGAAGACCGCCACGCCGCGCTTCCCGAGCGCGCCGGTCTGGATCACGCGGCTGCCCAGCGGGAACGGGTTGCGCGCGAACTCGGGGTCGGCGTCGAGGCCCGAGGCGTCGTCGAACCAGTCGTTCACCAGGTTGACCGCGCCCTGCGCCGCCAGCATGCCCAGCAGGGTCAGCGCGAACGTGACACCGTTCGGTGTCACGCCGTCGTAGGCCACCAGCGCGGTGATGGTGAGCACCGGCATCGCGCCGGCGGTGAGCGACGGGAGGCGCAGCGCGCGCAGCAGCGTCCCGAGCGAGGGCACGCTCAGCCCGCCTCGGTGCGGACGCGGATCCCACCCCAGGTCGCGACTGCGCCCTGGCCGTGACACGAGACGCTGCCCTTGCCCGGCACGATGTCCTTCTCGGTCATCATGCCGAGCGCGATCACCGATGACCCCAGGTCGGGCACCGAGGTCTCGCGCTTGAGCGTGCGACCGTCCATCCTCCACTCGAGCGTGGCCGCCGCGCGGTCGTACACCAGCGCGTAGCGGTGCAGCTGGCCGGGCTCCGACACGCCGCGGAACTCGTCGAACAGCGAGAAGTAGCGCGGCCCGGTCTCGCTGCGGGGCGCGTTGGCACCTGGGAACGGGAGCCGCGCGTAGACCGTGGCGACCGTGCGGTTCGCCGCGAACACGTCGATCGCGACGCCCGCGGCGAGGTCCATCAGGTGGAAGCTCACGAACCCGTCGTAGAGGTCGTCGTCGCGACCGCTCACCACCAGCGCGGACATCTCCCACTCGACCGTGAGCCGCCCGTCGCGCGGCGCCTCGAACGTGCGGGTCGAGAAGTACATGTGTTTGGCGTTGTCGAAGAACTGGACCTCGTCGTGACTGCGCGTGAAGGGAACGGCGGCGACGCGCAGCCGGTCGTTCTGCACGATCACGACCGCATCGGGCTCGCGGAAGGGCCAGAAGCCACCGCTCGCCATGGGGAAGCCGGCGGCGATCCAGGCCCGCTCGGTGGGCTCGGCAGAGATCACGCAGCCGAATCCGCCCACCACGGTCCACTCGCTCGACATCGCAACTCCTTCCCCGGGCCGACCGGGGAGGCGAGTGTACCGGACGGAGCGGGGCTCAGTAGTCGTCGTGCGCGAGGTCGACGCCCGCGAAGCCCGCGAAGAAGTCTGCGAGCTCGAAGGCGTCGAAGCCGACGTCGAAGCCCAGCATGTAGAGGTGCGCCACGGCGCCGATCTCGCCGCGGCCGTAGTCGGGGCCCTCGCCGTCGTCCGAGCTCGCGGGCCCGAGTGCGAAGCCGCTCTGCGACGCGATGCCGAAGGGCAGCGGCAGCTTCGGCCGCCCCCGCGGGCCCGGCAGCCCGATCCAGGTCGCCCTGTAGTCGCCGAGGAAGAGCGGAGCGGAGCGCGTGATGCGCGCACCCAGCGCCCAGCCCGGGCCCGCACGCACCTGGAAGCGGAACACGTCGAACAGGTCGAAGACGCGGTCGGGAACGTACATCAGCACCTTCCACGCCTTGTCGGCGGCGGAGCTCACCGGGGCGCGCTGCGGCGGCTCTTCGAGCGGGATCTTGCCCGCGTGCCCCAGCGGCGCGGCACAGAGCGACGCGACCAGCGCGAACGCCGCCGCGAACCGGTGCGCGTGCTCCGCGATCGGTCTCACCCCGCGCGGATGGGTATCCCTTCGCGCGCGGCGGCGCCAGCCGAGCGGCTAAGATGCCGCCGATGCGCTTTGCAGGAGTGCTGTTCGACCTCGGCGGGGTGGTGCTCGGCTCGCCCCTGCACGCGATCGCGCGCTTCGAGCGCGCACGCGGGATCCGCCCGGGGTTCATCAACCGGGTGGTGGTCGATACCGGCCCGGGCGGCGCGTGGTCCCGGCTCGAGCGCGGCGAGCTGCGCGTGGACGAGTTCGTGCCCGCGTTCGAGCGCGACTGCCTGGCGGCCGGCGAGCGCGTCGCCGCCGCGGAGATGATGGAGGCGATCCGCGAGGAGTCGCAGCCGCGGCCGGCGATGCTCGCTGCGATCGGCGCGCTGCGGCGCAGCGGATTGCGGGTGGGCGCGCTGACCAACAACTGGGTGTCGGAGGAGCCGGCGCAGAGCCGGCTCGGGCTGGAGCTGCGCGAGCGGTTCGACGCCTTCGTCGAGTCGGCGGTGGTGGGCTTGCGCAAGCCCGACCCGCGCAGCTACACGCACGCGTGTCAGGCGCTCGGAGTCGCTCCCGAGCGGGCCGTGTTCCTCGACGACATCGGCGCGAACCTGAAGCCGGCGCGCGCGCTCGGCATGCACACCATCAAGGTGGACTCGCCGGAGCAGGCGCTCGCGGAGCTCGAAGGGGCGCTGGGTCTTCCGCTCGCCTGACTATGCCTCGAGAGCCAGGAACTCCCTGCGCACGCGGTCTGCCTGCGGATGCGCGGCGATGCGCTCGAGCAGGACCTGCTTCTGCTGCACCGCGGCCAGCGGCGGCTGCTCGATCGTCGCCCACTTCACGATGCCTTCCCAGAGCGTGTCCACGATCTCGCGGCCCGTGCGGCGGCCTCCGCCGGCGATCTTGAACTCGAGCGTCCGCAGCTCGCCGAGATAGAGCCGCAGCGAGTGCACGTGCACCGCCTCGTCGAGGCGGATGCGGTTCACGATTTCGGCAGCGTGGGCGGCCTCGGGGCGGCGATCGCGGAACAGCTCCGGGTCGCGCAGCAGCGTCTCGGTGGAGGAGAAGCCGCGTTCGGCGCGGAACTCGATCATCAACAGGTTCAGCAGGAAGTAGACCAGCCGCTCGAACTGGATCGGCAGGTCCGGGAACACCGGCACGCTCGCGTCCGGCCGCGCGATGTTGTCCGGCACCGCCGGGACGGGGAACGCGGTCTTGCCGAAAGCGAGGTCGCGCAGCGCGAACCACATCACGTCGTGGCCGCCGATGCCGCGGTCCGGCTCGCCGCCCTCGTCGAGCCCGTGCGCGCGCAACAGGCCCCGGTTCAGGTGCCCGATCGCGAGCTCCGAGACGTCCTGCGCGATCACGTCCTGGAACGATGGGAAGACCATGTCGGCGAGCACGCGGCCGCGCGCCTCGATCATCCCGATGATCGTGAGCGAGTTCCAGAACGTCTGGCCCAGCCCCTCGCAGATCAGCAGCTTCTGCTGCGGCTCGGACGGGTAGCGCACGCCCGCGAGCAGCGACGAGTCAGCCGGCAGGAGATCGCCGCCGCGCGCCCGGAGCGCCTCGGTCCAGGCGTCCAGCGCCGGCTGGCGCACCAGCGTGCGCGGCGGGATGTAGCGGCCTTCGCCGTCGAAGCCGCCGTGGAGCAGGTGCCCGGCCTCGATCTGCGGGCGGGCGTAGTCGTGCGAGCGCAACAGCTCTTCTGCGCCGTACTGCAAGCGCGTCATCTCGGCTCCTTTCTCTCGAGCGGGCGCGCCGGTGCCACCAGCGCGCGCGCGCAGAATCGGACCAGGTCGGCGAGCAGCGCGGCGCGCGAGATGCGCGCGCGCGCGCCGTAGCGCAGCCCCTGCTGCACCAGCCCGACGATCGCGTAGGCGGCCACCGCGGGATCGAGGTCGCGGCGCAGCTCGCGCCGCCGCATGCCCTCGCGCAGCCCTTCGGTGAGGGACTTGGCCAGGTGGTCGCGCAGGCTCGCGTCGGAGGGCAGGTCCGCCGCGAGCACCGCCTCGTCGGTGAACGTCGCCGCCAGCACGCCCGGGTTCTCGTCGGAGAACTCCGTGATCGCCTCGAGCGAAGCCAGGAGCCGCGACTCGAAATCGTGTGCGTCCGCCGCCCGGCCGCGGATCCGCTCCATCAGCTCGTGCCCCGCGGCCTCGGTGAAGGCGAGGAAGGCCGCGCGCTTGTCGGCGAAGTGCACGTAGAACGTGCCGATCGCCACGTCGGCCTCGCGCGCAATGTCCTGCGGCCGAGTCGCGTCGTACCCGTCGCGCGCGAACAGCGTCCGCGCCGCGGCCAGCAGCCGCTCCCGCGTCTCCGCTTTCCGCCGCTCGCGCCGCGACGGCGCCAAAGCCACCGATCTCACGTCACTGATTTTTTGTCATCAATGATGGATTGTCAATCGGGGAGGGATGAGAGTCGGAGGACCGATGCGCTTCGCGCTCCGCGCAGAACCCGCCGGTCGCGGTCGCGAGTACGCTGCACGCTCCCTCTGGGTTCAGCGCGGCCGCGCTCGCGAATCGGATCTCTCCGGCTCCCAAAGGTTGGAGCCGCGGCGATCGGCTCGGCGGCTCGCGCTCATCGTCCGCGTCCAGTGGTTCTTCTCTACTCGAGCAAGGACATGGTTACTGCGGGGGGCGAGCGAAGGCCGCCCTGAGCGAGCCCGCAAGCGAAGCGCGCAGCGAGCCGCAGGCGAGCGTAGGCCGTCAGGCTCAGGCTCGCTATGGGTCGAAGTCTCGAACCTTTCTTGCCACGACTCCGACGTGGAAGACGGGACTTCCGGCGGTCGTGAAGCGGTGGCGGTAGCGCTGCTGGGTCGCCACGTTCATTGCGCCGCTCTGGATCATCCGGTGGACCACGCGCGCGAACCGGGAGTCGCGGCCGCCCTCGGCGGTCTCGGCGTTCAGGTGGAACGCGGCCCAGCCGTCGGGGGCCAGCAGGTTGAACGCCTCGGTGAACGCGTTCGGGGCCGGCTCGTCGGCCGCGAGCGCGTCGACGCAGGTCATGCAGTTGAAGTCGTAGGCCATGAGCTCGTCGCGCTGCGCCTCGGACAGCCGGCGCATGTCGAGCACCAGGTAGTCGCGATACACGTCCGCGTGGTCGCGCTCCGCGGCGGCCGCCGCGGCCGCGGTCGCATCGACTCCCACGATCTCCGCAACCCCCAGCGCGTTCAGCTCCTCGCCCATCCAGCCATTTCCGGCGAACAGATCGATCGCGCGTAGGTCCCGCGGAGAGGCGTTCGCGGCGCGGAGCTGGCGGTCGAGCAAGTGGCAGAGCGCCCCAGGTGCATTTCCCCGCAGCAGGTTGCGGACCAGGTGCTCGTAGACGCCCGGCCACTCCCACAGCCTCGGATCACCGCGGAAGCGGACCTGCCGCTGCACGCCGGCGTCGTCCACCAGGCAGTAGCCGGCCTCCTTCGCGTTCGTGGAAGGCGCCTCTGGCAGGCTCACCTCTCGCGCCTGCGCGCTGCGGAGCGAGACGGCACGCAGGAGCGGCTCGGCCGGAGCACTCATCGGGTCTCCTGTTTCCAGCTTCCAAGCTTGCGGCCCGGTCCGGAGAGCCGTGCTCGGGGCATGCGCTTGGGGGACGCCTGCCGGGGGTGCTGCATTCGTGGATATAAGAGAGATGTTCCTGGTAGTAAAGGGTTCCGTGCGCGGGATGCCTAGCGCCCGGTCTCGTTGGACTACTCTACGTACATGGCTGTTTCCGAATCGACGCGGGCGGTGGTGGTGAGCGGTGGAACCGGGGCGCTGGGCCGGGCGGTGGTCTCCCGGTTCCTGGCGGCCGGGGACCGCGTGGTGGTGCCCTGGATCGTGAAGCGCGAGCTCGAGGAGCTCGAGAAGGCGGAAGCGGACGCCCTGCGCGCGGGCCGGCTCGCGCTGATCGAAGCGGACGTCGCCGAGGAGTCCGGCGCGGGCCGCATCGTGGAGGCCGCCGGCCCGGTCCAGGTGCTGGTGAACGGCGTCGGGGGCTACGCCGGCGGCAAGCCGGTGCACGAGACCGAGCTCGAGCTGTGGGACCGCATGTATCGCATCAACCTCCGCACCGCGGTCGCGCTCACGCGCGCGGTGGTGCCGGCGATGCTCGGCCGGGGTGGAGGCTCGATCGCGAACATCTCTTCGCGCGCCGCTCTGGACCGCCCCGCGGGCCTGGGCGCCTACTCCGCCGCCAAGGCCGCCGTGCTCGCGCTCTCCGAGATCGTGCAGAAGGAGGTCGGGGACCGGCGCGTGCGGGTCAACACGATCATCCCCACCACCATCGACACGCCGGCCAACCGCGCGGCGATGCCGAACGCCGACTTCTCGCAGTGGACGCCGCCGGCGAAGATCGCGGAGGTGGTCTACTGGCTGTCGAGCGACGCCGGAGCCACGGTGCGCGGCGCGCTGGTCCCGGTCTAGGCGCGCTCGCGCAGGAACGAGTTGGCGAGCGCATCGACGTACTCGTTCCAGCGCGAGCCGTCGTGCGCGCGGATCCACACCAGCGACACGTGCGGGTGTCGGCCCGCGAGCGCCCACAGCGTCTGCACCAGCTCGAGATTCGCGATCGGTCCGGCCTTGCGCCGCCAGCCGCGCGCCTCCCAGCCCGCCGCCCACTCGTTGATGGTCTTCACGCACAGCTCGCTGTCGGAGTGCACGGTGATGCGCGCGTCCTCGGGCAGCGCGCGGTAGGCCTCGATGAGCGCCGTGAGCTCCATGCGGTTGTTCGTGGTCGCGGGATCCGAGCCGTGCTTCTCGCTGCGCACGCGGTCGCTTTCCACCCAGACGTAGGCCCAGCCGCCGGGGCCGGGGTTGCCGACGCAGGCCCCGTCGGTGAAGACGCCTTCCTTCGGGCCGCTGGTGTAGCGCGCGAGCACTTCCTCGGGCCGGAGCGGCGAGCCGTTGCGCTTCGAACTCATGCCGGCGTTTGGTTTACACTTCCCGCGCGCGGAGCGCACACGGGAGTCTGGACATGGCGAAGGAATTCGAGATCAGCGAGGAGATGCGCGCCCAGATCGGGCGCGAGTCGCCGCCCTGGATCCATGAGGTCACCACCACGAGCGTCCGCGCGTTCGCGCGCGGGGTCGGCTACACCGACCCGGTCTACTTCGACGTCGACGTGGCGCGGAAGGCCGGCTATCGCAATCTGCCCGCGCCACCGACCTATCTCGGCACGCCGGTGTTCATTCCCGGGCGGTCGAGCGACACCTTCAGCGGCCCCACCGAGGGTCAGCCTGCGGTGAAGCACGGTCTGCCGGGGCTGCTCGACGGCGGCACCGAGACCGAGTACTTCGACCAGATCTGCGCGGGCGACACGCTGGTCGTGGTCTCCAAGGTCGCGGGCCTCGACGTGCGCGAGAGCAAGTCGCTGGGGAAGATGCTGATCACCACCAGCGAGACCACCTACACCAACCGGGACACCGGGAAGCTCGTCGCGCGCCAGCGCGGCCAGGCGATCTTCTACTAGGAGCGGGAGCAGAGACGTGGCCATCACCTGGGATGCAGTGCGCGAGGGTCAGGAGCTGCCGGTGCTCGAGAAGAACCCCGGAGTCACTCAGCTGGTGAAGTACGCGGCGGGATCGGGTGACTTCAACCCGCTGCACCACGACTACGCCTTCCCGCAGGCGAAGCAGCTCGGCTCGATCATCGTGCACGGTCGGTTCAAGTACGCGTCGCTCGGCGAGCTCGTCTCGAACTGGCTCGGTCACAACGGGCGGATCCAGAAGCTCTCCTGCCAGTACCGCGGAATGGACATGCCCAACCAGCCGATCCGCTGCCGCGGCAGCGTGAAGCGCAAGTGGGAAGAGGGCGGCCGGAAGCTCGCGCAGCTCGAGATCTGGACCGAGAACGCCAAGGGCGAGAAGACCACCCCGGGCGAGGCGGTGGTCGTCTTCCACTAGCCGGCGCGCGCCGCGCGGCGGCGCAGCACTTCGTAGAGCGCGAGCGCCACGCAGGTCGACAGGTTGAGCGAGCGCAGCTCCGGGTCCGCCATCGGGAACCCGACCATCCGCTCGCGCCAGCGCTCGCGCACGGCCTGCGGCAGCCCCACGCTCTCGCGGCCGAACACGAGCACGGTGCGCGACGAGGTCGGCGCGTCCCACAGCGGCCGTTCGCTCTCGGCGCTGAAGAAGAGCGCCTCGCCGAGCTCGGGGAGCGCCTGCTCGAACGACTCCCAGTCGGGCCAGAGACGCGGCGCGACCCGCGGCCAGTAGTCGAGCCCGGCGCGGCGCACCGGGCGCGCCGCGAGCGAGAAGCCGAGCGGCTCGACCAGGTGGAGCTGCGCGCCCGCGGCGAGACAGGTGCGCCCCGCGTTTCCCGTGTTCCAGGGAATCTCCGGCGAGACCAGCACCACGTGCAGGTCGTCGCGCGTGGCGAGCGCTCGGCCGCGCATGCGCGCGACGATCGCACGCGCCGCTACCCTGGGACCAGGAGGGCGTTCGACTGGCTGCGGGCGAAGCGCGCGCGCGCGTCGGAGAGCTGGCGGCGGAGCAGCGCTTCGCGCGCCTCGGCGTGGCTCCGGTCGAGCGCTTCCCGGAGCTCGAGCTCCTGCGCGGCTGGCTCGCCCGAGGCTACGCCGGCGAGATGAGCTGGATCGAGAAGCGGCTCGCCGACCGCGAAGACCTCGGGCGGCTCCTCCCGGGTGTGCGCGCCGCCCTGGTCGTGGCCGTCCCGTACGACACCGGCGAGCCCGGTTCGCAGGCGGCTCGCCCCGCGCACACGGGCTGGGTGTCGCGCTACGCCTGGGGCGCGGACTACCACGAGGTCGTGGGCGAGCGGCTCGACCGCTTCGTCGCGTCGCTCGAGCGCGCGTTTCCCGGCGCCGCGTTCCGCCGCTACGTCGACACCGGGCCGCTGCCCGAGCGGCTGCTGGCCGCGCGCGCTGGCGTGGGCTGGATCGGCAAGAACGCCTGCGCGATCGACCCGGAGCTGGGCTCGTACTTCTTCCTCGGCGTGGTGCTGACCGACCTCGAGCTCGCGGCCGACGCGCCGGCGCAGGACCACTGCGGCTCGTGCCGCGCCTGTCTCGACGCCTGTCCCACCGGCGCCTTTCCCGAGCCGCGCGTGCTCGATTCGCGCCGCTGCATCTCGTACCTGACGATCGAGAAGCGCGGCGAGATCCCCGCCGAGCTCCGCGCGGGGATCGGCGCGCACGTGTTCGGCTGTGACTTGTGCCAGGAGGTCTGTCCGTGGAACGAGCGGCGCGGCAGGCCGCTCGCGCGCGACGCGGCGTTCGGGCCGCGCGGTCCCTGGCACGCGCCCGAGCTCGCCGAGCTCCTGTCGATCGACGACGCCGAGCTCGAGGCGCGGCTCGAGCACACCGCGCTCGAGCGCGCGCGCGCCGCGGGACTGCGGCGCAACGCGCTCGTCGCCGCGGGGAACTCGGGAGATCCGGCGCTGCTGCCGGCGGTCGAGCGCTGGCTCGGCGCCGGCGACCCGGTGCTCGCCGAGTGCGCGCGCTGGGCGCGGGAGCGGCTCAGCGCGCCGCGGCCACGAGGCGCGCGGGGAAGTCCGACATGAGGCCGTCGACGCCGAGCGCGAGGAGCCGCCGCATCTCCGCCGGTTCGTTGATCGTCCAGACGTGGACGCAGAGCCCGCGCGCGTGCGCGGCTGCGACGAACTCGCGCGTGACCAGCGGCCGGCCCAGGGCGTCGGGCGGGACCTGCAGCGCGTGACCCAGGGGCCGGAGCTCTTCGAGCATCCCCTCTGCGCCCGCGCGCACGAACGCGACCACGTCCGCGAGCGACGACCCCAGCGCCGTCCCCGGATCCAGCGCGCGCACGCGCGAGAGGATCGCGTCGTCTTCGGCGGCGAGCAGCATGCGCCGCTCCGCGCCGGCGCGTCGGATCAACCGCACCACCTCCTCGGCGATGGGTGGCTCCGCCTGCTTCAGCTCGAGGTTGATGCGCGCGCTCGGGAACGCCGCCAGCACTTCGGCCAGCCGTGGGATGCGCACGCCCCGGCCGCGGAACGGAAAGCTCCGGCCGCCGTCGGGGCTGAAGCGGTGCCCGGCGTCGAGCTTCTCGAGCTCGGCGAAGGAGAGCGCCCGGATCGGACCCGAGGCGTCGGTCGTGCGCTCCAGCGTCTCGTCGTGGTGGACCACGATCTCGCCGTCGGAGCTCGCGTGGCAGTCCAGCTCCAGGTACGGGACGCCCTGGGCCAGCGCGCGCTCGAACGCGGCGAAGGTGTTCTCCGGCGCCTCGCCGCTGGCGCCGCGGTGGCCGAAAAGATGCGGCCGCGGAATGTCGAAGTAGGGATGCACGCGCACACGCTAAGGTGCGGCGGCGCGAGTTGACAAGCGCGCTGGAGCGGCGAGCCTCCGCGCGGAAGCGTTCATGAGCGTTCTCACCCGCGATGCGATCCTGAAGGAGCTGGCGAGCGGACGGCTGCGCCTCGAGCCGTTCTCGCCCGACCAGGTCGGCGCGGCCTCGATCGACCTGCACCTCGGCCCCGAGCTGCGCGTGCCGGTCGACACGGCCAACGGCCCGATCGACGTCACCGATGACGCCACGCCCGACGCGTTCACGCGGCTGATCCCGTTCGAGAAGCCCTACGTGCTCGCGCCCGGCCACACCGTGCACGGCATCACCCGCGAGCGGCTGTTCTTGCCGCCCGACCTGTGCGCATGGATCGAAGGGCGCAGCCGCATCGCCCGGCTCGGGCTCACCGTGCACGTGAGCTCCGGTTTCGTGCAGCCGGGCGTCGCGAACCGGCAGGTGCTCGAGATGAGCAACGTCTCGGGGCGCGCGCTCGCGATCCACCCGGGGATCCGGATCTGCCAGATCGTGCTGCAGCGGACGGAAGGCAGCGCGGTGTACCGCGGTCGCTTCGCCGGCCAGGAATCGCCGTGAGAGCGGTCGCGCAGCGCGTGCGGCGCGCGCGCGTCGAAGTCGCGGGAGAGCGGGTCGCAGAGATGGGGCACGGGCTCCTGGCGCTGGTCGGCGTCGCGCACGGCGACGGCGACGACGACGCGCGAGCACTCGCGGAGAAGCTCGTGCACCTGCGCGTCTTCGACGACGACGCGGGCGTGATGAACCGCGCGCTCGGCGACGTCGCGGGCACGCTCGGCGTGGTCTCGCAGTTCACGCTGCTGGGCGACTGTCGCAAAGGGCGGCGTCCGAGCTACGCCGACGCGGCGGTGCCCGAAGAAGCGGAGGCGCGTCTCGCGGTGCTGGTGGCCCATGCGCGCGCGCTCGGCGTGACGGTCGTCACGGGTCGCTTCCGCGCCGAGATGGCGGTGGAGCTCGTGAATGAGGGCCCTGTCACGTTGCTCCTCGACACGCGCCGCCTTTTTTAGTTTATTTCGCCGCCATGGAATACCGGGGGGGTTTCCGCAGGCTCTGCCGTTCGTTTGCTCTGCTCACGCTGGTTGGACTCTGTGTCGCCTCGCTGCCGCTGCCTGCTCGCGCCGACGAGGCGCCCGAGCGGAACATCTTCATGCACTACGGACTCGGCGTCGGCGCGGTCCTGTGCACGCTGGTGTACGGTCCCGTCAAGGTGGTCTACGCCACGCTCGGCTCGCTCACCGGTGGAGTCGCCTGGCTCCTGACCGGCGGGCGCACCGACGTGCCGCGCGAGATCATCCAGCCCGCGATCCGCGGCGACTACGTGGTCACGCCGGAGCACCTGACGTTCAACCAGCCGCTGATGTTCGTCGGCAAGGAGCACGCGCTGGACAAGAACTCGGGGAACGACAACTACGAGTGAGCGGAGCGGGGCGGTGAGAAGGCTCGCACTCGCCGCCGTGCTCCTGGCGGCGCTCTGCTGCAGCGAACAGAAGTCGTCGTTGATCAGCGACGTCGCGCCGGAGTTCGCGCTTCCACTCGTCGGCGGCGGCACCGTCACGCTCGAGTCCCTGCACGGCCACACGGTGCTGATCGACTTCTGGGCGACCTGGTGTCCGCCCTGTCTGCTCGAGATCCCCGAGCTGAACGCGCTCTCCCACGAGCTCGAGGGCTCGAACACGCGCATCCTCGCCGTGTCGGTCGACTCGCTCACCGCCGAGGCGCTGGGCGACTGGCTCAAGGAGCGCGACGTCCGCTACCCGGTCGCGCTGGGCGACACCGACCTGGCCGGGCGCTACGGCGCCGACGCCTTCCCCTTCCACGTCGTGCTCGGGCCCGACGGCAAGGTGCTCGAGCGCCTCGAGTCCGGCTTCCACGACCGCCAGCAGCTGCGCGACGTACTCGCCCGCCATCGCCCGCAATAGCTCAAGGCGAAAAGGGCGCGCGTCGATCCGCTCGTCGAGCTTCCCCGTGCGCCGAGGCCGGAGCCGATGAAACCCGAGGACATCGAGCAGCGCTACACGAAGGGCGAGACCATCGTGGAGCGCGGCTCGCGCGAGCGCGTGCTCTACGTGGTGCGGAGCGGCAACGTGCTGGTGCACGTCGCGGAGGGCCAGGCGCCGTATCTGCTGGGCCCGGGCGACATGTTCGGCGAGGCCGCAGCGATCCTCGCTCGACCCTCGCCCGTGCGCGCCGAGGCCGAAGGCGACACCAGCGTGCTCGCGCTCGACGTCTCGCTCTTGAACGTGCTGGTGCGCGAGAACGCCGAGTTCTCGTTTCGCCTGATCGCCGCCCTGGCCGAGCGGGTCGGCAACGCGCGCGAAGAGGCGAGCGCCGAAGCGGTGCCGCTCGAAGGCGAGCCGCCGCGCACCGCGGTGCGCCAGGACGCGCGCGCCCTCGGCGCACTGGCGCGCGCAATCCTCGCACGGCGCATCCCCGGCGAGGTCCCGACGCCCGTGCGCGGGCGACTCATGGACCTGTCGGCCGCCGCGCATCTGCCGATCAAGCAGGCGTACCTGTGCCTGCAGGAGCTGCTCGACCGCCGGCTGATCGGCCTGGTCGACGACCAGCTCACCGTGCTCGAGCCGGACGAGCTGGCCTCGGTAGCGCAGAAGCCGGCTTAAGTCCGCGCGCAACGGCGCTTGCTCTCTCCGCACATCGCGGGTAGAAGAGCGCGATGCGTCGTGTCGGAGCGCTGCTTGCCGCGGGCGCATTGCTGCTCGCCGCGGCGGCGCAGGCGCAGCAACCCGGGCCGACGAAGCCGACCGAGCCCCCTCCGCCGACCGAGACGCCGGCGCCGCAGCCGGTGCCCGACTTCATCCTGACGGCGGACGTCGTGAACTACGACAAGGACCGCGATCTGTACGAGGCGACGGGCAACGTGAAGATCGTGCAGGCCGACGGCCGCGTGGTGACCTCGGACTGGGCGCTGTTCAACGGCACCACCCGCACCGGCGTGGCTTCGGGCAACGTCGTGGTCGTCGACGCCCAGAACGCCGTGCACGCGCAGTTCATGGCGATCGACCTGAACTCCACCGTCTCGATCGGCATGAACGGCACGCTCGACAACCCGCAGCCGGGCCTGGCGGTTCGCGGAGAGGTGATCGAACGCACGGGCGTGGACACCTACCGCATCGAGAACGGGAACTTCTCGAGCTGCCGCTGCTCGCCGGACAAGGAGCGGCGGCCGTGGGAGATCGAGGCGAAGGCCGCCGAGGTCGAGCTGCCGGGCTACGCAGTCGGACACGACCTCTGGATCAAAGTCTTCGGCATTCCGGTCTTCTACACGCCCTGGCTCACGTTTCCCGTGAAAGACCAGAAGCAGACGGGCTTCCTGCTGCCGTCCTACAAGCACTCGCACACAAACGGCTCCGAGATCGACCTGCCGTTCTTCTGGTCGGTCGCGGACAACGTCAACACGACGCTGACGCCGCAGTGGGTGAGCCGGCGCGGCTTCCAGTTCACCGACACCTTCGAGTACCTGACGGAGACCTCGAGCGGACGGGGGGGCGGCTCGATCCTTCCGAGCGACCGCGAGGTGCAGAACAACTCCGAGGAGGAGCGGTTCAGCGTCAATCGCTGGGCGTACTGGTGGCGGCACCAGCAGGCGGTCGCGCCGGGCTTGAGCGCGGGCGTCGACTTGACGGCGCTCAGCGACAACAACATGTCGTTCGACTTCCCGCGCATGCTGGGCCGCGACCTGCAGCACCAGCGCTCGATCGAGTCGGCGGGATGGGTCGACGGCGCGAAGGACGGGGTGTTCCTGCAGGGCGTGCTGTCGGTGAACAACGACCTGCAGAACCCCAATGACGTCGACCGCGACCAGTTCCTGCTGCAGCAGCTCCCCGACCTGCGCGCGGCGCTCGTTCCGCGCGAGCTGTTCGGCACGCCGATCGGGGCGTCGATCACCACGCGCTACACCGACTTCGTGCAGTTCGGCGGGCAGCACAAGACGGTGTTCGGCCACGCGCCGGTGCGCGGGCAGTTCTACGACACCGGCACCGACGGGCGCTTCGACTCCGGCGAGCCCACCGCCACCGGCGGCTTCGGCAGCACCAACCCGGTCAACCCGAACTTCGACCCGAACCTCGACGACGCGAACAACCCGAAGGCGACCACTCACACCGAGGGCGACGGCGTGTTCGAGGAGGGCGAGCTCCTGGCCGACGCCGGCTCGCGGCTCGACTTCTATCCCAAGCTCGACCTGCCCGTGCAGCTGGGCCCGGTGCAGGCCTACGCGGAGGGCGGAGTTCGCGAGACGCTGTGGTTCCCGAACACCGAGTCCGACGCGTCGCGCACGATGTTCACGCTGCGCGGAGACGCGCGCTCGGACTTCGGGCGCACCTACGTGCTCGGCACGCTGCCGCTCTCGCACATCATCGAGCCGCGCGTGCGTTTCGCAGGGATCTGGGCGCAGGACCAGACCAACGATCCGCTGTTCATCCCCGCGCCAGCCCAGGTCGAGCCGCGCCTGATCGACGGCGACATCCGGCTCATCACCGACGACCCGAGCGACCGTGTGCCCGACGCCCGACTGGTGCAGCTGCAGGTGTCCAACCGCCTGTACGGCGCTCCGCGCACGGAGGGCGGCCCCCCGCGGCTGCTCGGCGAGCTCACCTTCGGCAGCGGCTACGACTGGATGCAGAAGTCGTTCACACGCGTGTTCGTGCTCGCCGAGGTGCGCCCCTCGCAGTCCTGGGAGGTCGGGCTCGACGGCGGCTACGACCCCGAGGGCGGGCACCTGCAGGACCTGCGCGCGACGATCGGCTGGTCGTCCGCGGCGGGCAGCAACGTGCGGCTCGCCTACCGCTACAACCGCGATCCGACGCAGCTGTTCGAAGGCTTCCTCGGCCGGGGCGAGGAGTACAACGGCTCGCGCACGCCGACCAGCACGGTCAACCAGCTGACGCTGCAGACGTACCTGCTCACCACGACCTGGCTCGAGCTGTTCGCCGAGGGCTACAAGTCGCTCGAGAGCGGCGGGATCGACGGCGGCCGCGTCGGCGCGGTGATCCGCTCGACCTGCAAGTGCTGGGACGCGCTGGTCGAGGTCGAGAAAGCCGCGCGCACGAACGATACGAGCGTGAGCTTCCAGTTCCGTCTCACGGGGATGGGCGACCAGCAGCGCCTGTCCGATCTCGATCGGCGCGGGCGCGGGGACGCGGGCCCCTAGCCTCCGCCGTTGACTGCGCCCGTGCGCTGTGAGAAAGTCCCGCGCCATGAAAGCGGTGTCGCCATGGTCCGCCCGGACCTCGAGAGCTTCAAACAGCTGGCTCGTCGCGCGCGCACCGTTCCGGTCGTCCGCGAGGTCGTAGCCGATCTCGACACCGCGCTCGCGGTGTTCCTGAAGCTCGACGACCACCGCCACGCGTTCCTGTTCGAGTCGAACGAGGGCGGGGAGCATTGGGGCCGCTACAGCATCATCGGCCTCGGCGCGCGCGCGCGCTTCACCGCGCGCGCGGGCGAGCTCGAGCTCGAGCGCGGCGGCGCGCGACAGCAGAAGCGTCTGGCGTCGGACCGGAGCGAGGATCCGCTCGACCACCTGCGCCGGCTGCTCGCGGAGCTGCGCCCGGCGGCGCTTCCGGATCTGCCCCGGTTCTCGGGCGGTGCCGTTGGCTACGTGTCGTACGACTGGGTGCGCTACGTCGAGCGCCTGCCCGAGCGCAACCCCGATCCGCTCGGCGTGCCCGACTGCTGGTTCGTGTTCCCGGAGACGGTGGTGGTGCACGACCGCCTGCGCGAACGGCTCACCATCATCCACGACGTGGAGATCGGCGCGGGCGAGGATCCCGCCACTGCGTACGAGCGCGGCGTGCGCGCGCTCGACCGCGTCGAGGCTCGGCTCGCCGCGCCGGTGCCGCGCCCGCTCGCCGCCGCTGCGAGCGCAGCGCCGCTGCAGCCGGTCTCGAACACGACGCGCGAGCGCTTCGTCGAGGTGGTGAAGCATTGCAAGGAGTACATCCACGCCGGCGACATCTTCCAGGTGGTTCCGTCGCAACGTCTGACGCTCGAGTCGAGCTGCGATCCGCTCGCGATCTACCGCGAGCTGCGCCTGCTCAATCCCTCGCCGTACCTGTTCTTCATGCGCTGCGGCGACCACGTCGTATTGGGCTCCTCGCCCGAGATCCACGTGCGCCTCACCGAAGGAGTGATCGAGCTGCGGCCGCTCGCGGGGACTGCTCCCCGCGGCGCCACGCCCGAGGAGGACAAGGAGCTCGAGAGGCGCCTGCTGGCCGATCCCAAGGAGCTCGCCGAGCACGTGATGCTGGTCGACCTGGGGCGCAACGACGTCGGCCGCGTGGCGGAGCTCGGCTCGGTCGTGGTCGACGAGTTCGAAGTCGTCGAGCGCTACTCGCACGTGATGCACATCGTCTCGAACGTGCGCGGGCGGCTGCGCGCCGACAAGGACGCGGTCGACCTGCTGCGCGCCACCTTCCCGGCGGGAACGGTGTCGGGGGCGCCGAAGGTGCGGGCGATGGAGGTCATCGAGGAGGTCGAGCCGGAACGCCGCGGGCTGTACGCCGGCTGCGTCGGCTACTTCGACTATCACGGCAACATGGACACCTGCATCGCCCTGCGCACGATGCTCGCCAAGGACGGGAAGCTGTACGTCCAGGCCGGCGGCGGCATCGTGGCCGACTCCGAGCCCGAGAAGGAGTACCAGGAGACGCTGCACAAGGCGGGCGCGCTGCTGCGCGCGATCGCGCTCGCGGGAGGCGGGCGATGAAGCTGCTCGTGATCGACAACTACGACTCGTTCACCTACAACCTGGTGCAGTATCTCGGCGAGCTGGGCGCGCACTCCGACGTCGTGCGCAACGACGCGATCTCCGTCGAGGACGTGGGCCGGCGCGGCGCTGAGGCGGTGGTGATCTCGCCGGGGCCGTGCACGCCGAACGAGGCGGGCATCAGCGTTGGCACGATCCTGCGCTGGGGCGGCGATCTGCCGATCCTGGGCGTCTGCCTGGGCCACCAGTCGATCGGCGCCGCCTACGGCGGGCGCGTGGTGCACGCGAAGAGCCTGATGCACGGCAAGACGTCGCAGATCCACCACCTCGGAAGCGACCTGTTCGCGGGCTTGCCGAGCCCGTTCGAGGCGACGCGCTACCACTCGCTCGCGGTCTCCCGCGAGGGGCTGCCCGACGTGCTGGTGGTGACTGCCGAGACCGAGGACGGCGAGATCATGGGACTGCGCCACCGCGACCTGCCGGTGTACGGCGTGCAGTTCCACCCGGAGTCGATCCTCACCGTCGAGGGCAAGGCGCTGCTCGCGAACTTCCTGCGACTCGCGCGCGGGGACCGCGCGCGCGCGGCCTAGCGATGCGCGCGGTGCTCGCGCGCGCGCTCGAGGGCGAGCGTTTCTCGCGCGCCGAGATGCACGAGATCGTGCGCGCGATCGTGGCGGAGGGGACGAGCGACCTGCAGATCGCCGCGTTCCTCGCAGCGCTGCGCACGCGCGGCGAGACGCTGGACGAGGTGGTCGGCGCGGCGAGCGCGCTTCGCGAGCTGGCGCTCCCGCTCCCGGGCGCGCCGCCCGACGCGGTCGACACCTGTGGCACCGGCGGCGACGGCGCACAGACCTTCAACATCTCGACCGTCGCCGGCCTGGTGGTGGCCGGCGCGGGCGTCCCGGTCGCGAAGCACGGCAACCGCGCCGCGTCGAGCCGCTGCGGCAGCGCCGAGCTGCTCGAGGCGCTGGGTGTGGCGATCGACGCGCCGCCGGAGCGCATGGCCCGCGCGGTGCGCGAGGTCGGCTTCGGCTTCCTCTACGCGCGCGCGTGTCACCCCGCGATGGCGCGGGTCGCGCCGATCCGGGCCGCGCTGGGCGTGCGCACGCTGTTCAACGGCCTGGGCCCGCTCACCAACCCGATGCGGCCGCGCCGCCAGCTGGTCGGCGTCGCGCACGCGGGCCAGCTCGAGCCGACGGCGGCGGCGCTGGTGGAGCTCGGTGCGGAGCACGTCTGGGTGGTGCACGCCGAGGACGGCCTCGACGAGCTGTCGCTCTCGGCGCGCACGCAGGTGCTCGTGCGGGGCGGCGGGCGCACGGAGCGCTTCGCGCTCGCGCCCGGCGAGCTGTTCCCGCGCGCCGAGCTCGCGGAGATCTCGGGCGGAGACGCAGCCGAGAACGCCCGGATTGCGCGAGCGGTGCTCGCCGACGAGCCGGGTCCGCGCCGCGACGTGGTGCTGCTCAACGCTGCCGCCGCGCTGTGCGCCGCGGAACGCGCGCGCTCGCTGCCGGAGGGCGCGAAGCTCGCCGCGCAAAGCCTCGAGTCCGGCCGCGCGCGCGGCGTGCTGGAGCGGCTCGCCGCGTTCTCGCGGGGCGGGGCATGACGGTCCTCGACCGCATCCTCGAGCGCAAACGCGAGGAGGTCGCGGCGCTGCGCGCGGGTCCGGGTCGGGCCGAGCTCGCGGCGCGCGCCGCCCGGGCGGAGACGCCGCGCGGGTTCGCTCGCGCGCTGGTCGCCGGGCCGTCGCCGCGCGTGGTGGCCGAGTTCAAACGGGCCTCGCCGTCGCGCGGCGAGATCCGTCCCGGCGCGGATCCCGCGGCGATCGCGCGCGACTACGCCGCGTCCGGCGCGGCGGCGCTCTCGGTGCTCACCGACCGCGAGTTCTTCCGCGGCGAGCTCGCGGACCTTCGCGCCGCGCGCGCGGCGTGCGCACTCCCGGTGCTGCGCAAGGACTTCACGATCGACCCGCTGCAGCTCTTCGAGGCGCGAGCCGAAGGCGCGGACGCAGCGCTCCTGATCGTCGCCGCGCTCGCGGACGCGCAGCTGCGCGAGCTGCTCGCCTGCGCGCGCGAGCTCGGGCTCGACGCGCTGGTCGAGGTGCACGACGAGCCCGAGCTCGAGCGCGCGCTCGCGCACGGCGCGGCGCTGGTCGGCATCAACAACCGCGACCTGCGCGACTTCAAGACCGACGTCGGCGTCACGCGGGCGCTCCTGCCGCGCGCCGCGGGACGCGTCGTGGTCTCCGAGAGCGGGCTCGACTCGCCCGAGGTGGTGCGCGCGCTCGCCGCCGAAGGTGCATCCGCGTTCCTGGTCGGCGAGGCGCTCATGCGCGCGCCCGACCCCGGCGCCGCGCTGCGGCGGCTGCGAGGAGTCCCATGACGCTCGTGAAGATCTGCGGCCTCACCAACGCCGGCGACGCCGAGGCCGCGCTCGCCGCCGGCGCCGACGCGCTGGGCCTCAACTTCGCGCCCGATTCGCCGCGGCGGGTGGAGCTCGAGGCGGCGCGCGAGATCAGCCGGCTCTCCGCGGGGCGCGCGGTGCGCGTCGGCGTGTTCTGCGACGCGCCGCGCGACGAGGTGGAGCGGATCGCGAGCGCAGTCCCGCTCGACGTGGTGCAGCTGCACGGCATCGAGCCGCCCGAGTACGCGGCGGCGCTCGGCTTCCCGGTGCTGAAGGTGCTGCGCGGCGAGGGCGGCGCCGAGCGCGAGGCCGAGCGCTATCCGGGGCTCGAGCTGCTGCTCGACCACCCAAGCGGCGGCGGCAGCGGGCGCAGCTGGGACTTCGCGCTCGCGCGCAGCCTGGTCGGGCGCGGCCGCCGCGTCTGGATCGCCGGCGGCCTCGGACCCGAGAACGTGGGCGAGGCGATCCGTGCCGCGTCACCCTACGGTGTCGACGCGTCGTCGAGCCTCGAGTCGTCGCCCGGGCGCAAGGATCGCGCGCGCGTGGCTGCCTTCGTCGCGGCGGTGCGCGCCGCGGTGCCGCCGCGCTCGCGCCCCGACGCGGCAGGCCGGTTCGGCCGCTTCGGCGGGCGCTACGTGCCGGAGACGCTGGTGCCGGCGGTCGAGGAGCTCGCGGCGGCCTGGGACGTGCTGCGCGCCGATCCTTCGTTCTGGGGCGAGCTCGCCCACGAGCGCGGCGCGTACGTGGGCCGTCCGACGCCGCTGTACTTCGCCGCGCGCGCGAGCGAGGAGCTCGGAGTGCGCGTCTACCTGAAGCGCGAGGACCTCGCGCACACGGGCTCGCACAAGATCAACAACGCGATCGGCCAGGCGCTGATCGCGCGGCGCATGGGCAAGCGGCGCGTGATCGCCGAGACGGGCGCCGGCCAGCACGGCGTCGCCACGGCCACCGCCTGCGCGCGCTACGGGCTCGAGTGCGAGGTCTACATGGGCGAGGAAGACACGCGTCGCCAGGCGCTCAACGTCTTCCGCATGGAGCTCCTGGGCGCGCGCGTCCACCCGGTGAAGTCGGGCAGCCGCACGCTCAAGGACGCCATGAACGAAGCGCTGCGCGACTGGGCCACGAACGTGCGCTCCACCTACTACCTGATCGGCTCGACCGCCGGGCCGCACCCCTATCCCGTGCTGGTGCGCGACCTGCAGTCGGTGATCGGCGAGGAGGTGCGGTCGCAGATCCAGGCCGCCGAAGGCCGGCTGCCCGACCTGTTGATCGCCTGTGTGGGCGGAGGCAGCAACGCGCTCGGGCTGTTCGCACCGTTCTACGGCGACGGCGAGGTGCGCATGGTCGGGGTCGAAGCGGGCGGCGAAGGCGTGCACAGCGGGCGCCAGGGCGCCTCGCTCTCCACCGGCTCGCCCGGCGCGCTGCACGGCAGCTTCTCCTACGTGCTGCAGGACGACGAGGGCCAGATCTTCGAGGCGCACTCGATCTCCGCAGGGCTCGACTATCCCGGGGTCGGACCGGAGCACTCGTTCTTCAAGGACAGCGGCCGCGCCGAGTACGTGCCGGCCACCGATCGCGAAGCGCTCGACGCGTTCGTGTGGCTCGCGCGCACCGAGGGAATCATTCCGGCGTTCGAGTCGGCGCACGCCGTCGCCGAGCTGCGGCGGCGCGCGCCGGCGCTGGCACGCGGCGCGGTCGTGGTCTTGAACCTGTCGGGCCGCGGCGACAAGGACGCGGCCGAGGCGAAGCGGCTGCTCGCGCCCGCGGGCGAACCGCGGTGAACCGGCTGGACGCCGCGTTCGCGCGGGCGCGCGCGGAGAAGCGCGCGGCGCTGGTCGTGTTCGTCACAGCGGGCGACCCCGACCTCGAGACCACCGCGGAGCTCGTGCCCGAGCTCGCCGCCGCGGGCGCCGACGTGGTCGAGCTCGGCTTTCCGCACAGCGACCCGATCGGCGAGGGCCCGACGATCCAGGCCTCGTCGCAGCGCTCGCTGCGCCACCACACCACGCTGGCGCAGATCCTCGAGCTGGTGCGGCGCGTCCGCGGCGTGACCCAGGTGCCGATCGTGCTGATGGGCTACCTGAACAACGTGCTCGCCTACGGCGAGGAGCGGCTGGCGAAGGACGCCGCGGCGTCGGGCGCGGACGGGCTGATCCTGCCCGACACGCCGCACGAGGAGACCGAGGCGCTGTCGCGCGCCTGCGCGGAGGCGGGCGTCCAGCGCGTGCTCCTGGTCGCACCCACCAGCACGCCCGCGCGGGTGGTGCGCATCGCCGCGGCCAGCCGCGGCTTCGTCTACTGCGTCTCGGTCACCGGGGTCACCGGCTCGCGCCAGACGCTGCCGCCCGACCTGGCGCAGCTGGTGAACCGGATCCGCCGCGTGACCTCGACACCGATCGGTGTCGGCTTCGGCGTGTCGACGCCGGCGCAGGCCGCCGAGGTCGCGCGGCTCGCCGACGGCGTGGTCGTGGGCAGCGCGCTGGTCTCGCGCATCGGCGCGGCGGCCGAGCGCGACGCCGCGGTCCGCGCTGCGCGCGAGTTCGTCGCAGAGCTCAGCGCTGCGGTGCGCTCCGCGCGGCGCTGAGCCAGCCCGCGTAGAGCTCTCGCACCTGCTTCTCGGTCGCTTCCCAGGCGCCGGAGTTGTCGATCACCACGTTGGCCAGCGCGCGCTTCTCCTCGATCGGCAGCTGCGACGCGATCCGCGCGCGCGCGTCCTCGGGCGAGAGGCCGTCGCGGGCCACCACGCGCGCGAGCTGCTGCGCCTCGGTGGCGTAGACCAGCACCACCAGGTCGAACGGTACGATCGCGCCGGTGCCGACGCCCGCCTTCCTGCCCTCCAGCAGCAGCGGGATGTCGAGCACGATCACCGGCACTCCCCGCGCGCGGTGCGCGGCCACGCGCCGCTGGTGCTCCGCGGTCACCAGCGGGTGGATCAAGAGGTTCAGCCGAAGGCGCGCCTCGCGGTCCTCGAACACCCGCTTGCCGAGCTTCGCGCGATCGAGCTCGCCGCCCGCGGTCAGGTACTCGCGCCCGAACGCCTCGACGATCGCGCGCAGGCCCGCCCCGCCCGGCGCCTGCAGCTCGCGCACGATCTTGTCGGAGCAGTCGACGGCCGCACCCAGCTCTTCGAGCAGCGCCGAGACGCGGGACTTCCCGGTCCCGATGCCGCCGGTGAGACCGACGACGAGCGACTTCGTTCCCGCCACGTGCGCCGGAGTCTAAAGCATCGTTTCACAAAGGAAAACGCGGTATCATGCGCGCCGCTTTGGGGGATCCGGACACCACCGAGAAGGCGCTGGCGCGGCTGCGCGACGAGGTCGACGCGATCGACTCGCGCATCCTCGAGCTGCTGAACGAGCGCACGGCGCGCACCAACGAGATCGGCCGGCGCAAGGCGGCCGACGGCTCGACCCCGTTCGTTCCGGGACGCGAGCTCGAGATCTTCGCGCGGCTGGAGCGCGAGGCGCAGGGGCCGTTCCCGCGCTCCGCGGTGCGCAAGGTGTTCCGCGAGATCATCTCGGCCTCGATCTCGCAGCAGCGGGGCGTATCGGTGGCCTACCTGGGCCCGCCGGCCACCTACACCCATCAGGCCGCGATTCAGCAGTTCGGCCAGATGGCGGACCTGCGCCCCGCGGCCACCACCGACGCCATCTTCGAGATGGTGGAGTCGGGCCAGGCGGAGTTCGGCGTGGTGCCGATCGAGAACTCGAGCGAAGGCGTGGTCTCGCACACGCTCGACCTCCTGGTCGACTCGCCGCTCACGATCGCCGCGGAGATCCACGTCCCGATCCACCACGACCTGTTGTCGAAGAGCGGCGAGCTGCGCGCGATCCGGGCGGTGCACTCGCACCCGCAGGCGCTCGCGCAGTGCCGCGCCTGGCTCGAGCTGAACCTGCCCAACGCGCCGCAGCAGACCACGCACTCGACCGCGCAGGCGGCGGAGCTGGCGGCGCGCAACGAGGAGCTCGCCGCGATCGCGAGCCCGGTGGCCGCCGAGCTGTACGGGCTCGCGGTGGTGCACTCGGGCATCGAGGACCGCGCCGACAACACCACCCGGTTCCTGGTGGTCGCGCGCGAACCTCCCCGCCGCAGCGCGCGCGACATCACCTCGATCCTGTTCTCGATCAAGCGCGATCAGGTCGGAGCGCTGTACAAGGCGCTCGAGCCGTTCCACCACCACGGCGTCAACCTGACCCGGATCGAGTCGCGCCCGACGCGCGTGCGCGCCTGGGAGTACGTGTTCTTCTGCGACTTCGAGGGCCACATCGAGGACGCGAAGGTGTCCGCCGCGATCGCCGAGCTCCGGCCGCGCTGCGACTTCGTGAAGGTGCTCGGCAGCTATCCCGAGGCGGAGGTGAAGCGTTGAACCTGCGCGACCTGGTCAATCCGCAGGTTCGCGACCTGGCGCCCTACGTCCCGGGCAAGCCGGTCGAGGAGCTGGAGCGCGAGCTCGGCATCTCGGGCTCGGTGAAGCTCGCTTCGAACGAGAGTCCGATCGGCCCGTCGCGGCGCGCGGTCGAAGCGATCTTCGCCGCGGCGGAGAACCTGAACCGCTATCCCGACGACGGCTGCTTCGAGCTGCGCGACGCGGTCGCGACACATCTCGGTGTGAGCGGCGCGGAGCTCTGCTTCGCCGCGGGCTCGGACGGGATCCTCGATCTCGTGGCGAAATGCTTCCTCGGCCCGGGCGACGAGGCGCTGTTCCCGTGGCCCAGCTTCGCGATGTACCCGATCATGACCCGCGGCGCGGGCGGGATTCCGGCGCAGGTCCCGCTCGACCGCGAGTACCGCGCCGACGTCTCGGTGCTGCTCGCGTCGGTCGGCCCGCGCACCCGACTGCTCCTGCTCGCGAACCCGAACAACCCGACCGGCACCTCGCTCGGCGCCGCCGAGTTCGCGCGGCTGGTGCGCGAGCTGCCCGAGCGCGTGGTGCTGGTGGCCGACGAGGCGTATTTCGAGTTCGTGCGCCGGCACGACTTCCCGGACAGCATCGCGGCGCTGCGCGAGCGCAAGACGCTGGTGGTGCTGCGCACCTTCTCCAAGGCCTACGCGCTGGCGGGGCTGCGCGTGGGCTACGCCGTCGCCGACGCGGAGCTGATCTCCTACCTCGAGCGCGCCCGGCACCCGTTCATCGTGAATAGCCTGGCGCAGGTCGCGGCGACTGCGGCGCTGCGCGACCGGGCGCACACCCAGCGGATCCGGCAGCTCACCCACGAAGGGATCGCACAGCTCGAAAAGGGCTTGGCGGAGCTGGGCCTGCGCTTCGCCGCGACCGACGCGAACTTCGTGCTGGTGGAGGTCGGCGGCGGCGCGGACGCGCTCCAGGCCCGGCTGCAGCGCCACGGCGTGATCACCCGGCCGCTCGGCGGCTTCGGCCTTTCGACCCACCTGCGCGTCAGCGTGGGAACGCGCGACGAGAACGAGCGGTTCCTGAAGAGCCTCGCCGCCGAGCTCCGCCGTTGAGGCGACCGGTCTTCGACCGGGTTGCGGTGATCGGCCTGGGCCTGATGGGGGGCTCTGTGGC
>Ga0318568_10000158_pt1 | contig 24670 bp, 27 predicted proteins | sample GRESIP088b5f21_FD_203690 | JGI IMG/M metagenome (GOLD analysis project Ga0318568, IMG submission 203690) | Tropical soil microbial communities from Luquillo Experimental Forest, Puerto Rico - GRE.SIPMG.088b5f21 | ecosystem: Environmental > Terrestrial > Soil > Tropical forest > Bulk soil...
TCTTTGAATCGGTGCTGGCCGCGCGCAGTGTGCCCTGGGCCCGCACCGGCCTGGGCAAGATTGCCTTCCACGTCGGGCGCTACGCCGAGGCGCGCGACATCTTCCAGCAGGTGCTGGCGGACAACCGCATGTTCATGGAGGCCTCGGACTGGCTGGTCAAGACACTGGACGCCCTGGGCGCCGCGGAACAGGCGCAGCAGGTGCTGCTGGAGGCGGTCAAGCTCTCGCCCAACTCCGCCACCCGCCAGAGGGCCCTGGGCGACACGGCGCTGCGCAACGGTGCGCTGGACGTGGCCCAGGCGGCGTTCGAGAAGACCATCAAGATCAGCGAGTTTTCACCGCACAAGAGTGCGTCGGCCTTCACCGGCCTGGCCAAGGTGCTGACCAGCCAGGGCACGCCGGAAGAGGCGCTCAAGGTGCTGGCCAAGGGTCGCACGGCGTTTCGCGACAGCCCCGAGGCCGCCATCCAGACCGCCGCGGCCGAAGGCGTGATCTACCAGCAGATGGGCGATACCGACAAGGTCAAGGCCGCCCTGGGCCAGGTGGAGCAGATGATGTCCACCCTGCCCGGCAAGGTCGGCCCCGAGGCCGCGCTGGACCTGGCGCAGAGCCTCCTGGCCATGGGCCAGAAGGACCAGGCCTGCGAGTTGATGCGCGACCTGGTGAAGAACAACCACGAGAACGTCGCCCTCTCGCGCCAGGTGGAGGCGGTGTTCGACAACGCGCAGTTGGGCGAGATCGGCCGCTCGCTGATCCAGCAGTCGCAACAGGAGGTGGTGGCCATCAACAACCAGGGGGTGCTGCTGGCCAAGCAGGGCCAGTACCTGGAAGGCGCCAAGCTGCTGCGCACCGCGGTGGAGAACCTGCCCAACAGCGAGGTGGTGATCATGAACTTGTGCGGCCTGCTCATCGGCCTGATGCACCAGGAAGGCCGCAGCGAAGACCTGACGCGCGAAGTGCGCGACCTGCTCGACCGCGTGGCCCACATCAACCCGGCCAATAAAAAATACCACTTGTACCTGGACGCCATCAACCGGGGGCAGTAAGCCCGCGGCGCTTACTGCTGCACGCCCGTGGCCCAGGCCTTGCGAATCTGCCTTCCGCACTGGGCGGATGCATACCAACCGGCATCGACCCGTCGCGCCACGACACCGTAATAGCTGCGGCTGGCGTCTATCCAGGGGTAGAAGCCAAAGGCGCCCGGGCTGCTGAATGCACCATCGCCCACGACGGGATCATCTTCGACCCAGTGGCCGATGGAGTAGTGCCAACTCTCGCTGGCCGGCACCGGGGTACTCAGGGCTTGGCCGCTGGGGCATGTGGCGGGATTGGTGCAGACGGCGTTGCTGCCCAGCAGACCACTGATCGCCAGGTTGCCGTTCAGTATCTTGCGCAAGAAGCGTGCGTAGTCGCTTGCCGTGCTCACCCCGCCACCCGCCGGCTGGGGCTCGGAGTAGTACAGGCCAATGTCGGAACCAATTTGTGAGCCGATCTCCGTTGCAAATGCGGCATTGTTCATCGCACCAAGCCCCATGACCGCATTCGCATGATTTTGCATGTGGCCGCCGTTGTAGAAGAACTGGCCATCCGTGGCGTTGGAGTGCACGCCGTTGAGCAAATAGTCCGTGCAGCTGCCGATGGTTTGACCCGGCAGGCAACTGCTGAAATTGGTGTAGCCGCTGCGAAAGGTCAGGTACTTGATGTCGCCGCTGCTCAGCGCGCCGCCACGCTTTTGCGCGACGTACGCCGCGTACAGCCACTTGGAGGATGACGCGATGCTCATCCACGTACTGGCAGTGTAGACGGAGGGGTCCACCGCGCTGTTGACCGAGCCCGAGGCCAGGGGTGCCGTCTTGTCGCCAATCTCCCAGTAGAACGGCGCGACTGCGGTGCAGTTGTTGGCCTTGCTCTGGGCCGTTGCACTGGCCGCCGCGGCACGTTGCGCATTGGTCGGGCCGGAGCCCGGCGTTGCACTGAGCAACGTGTAGGAGCCGATGGTGGCGCGCACATTGTTGTAAGTGGCCCCCTGGTACACGACGGCACCCAAGGTGAGAACGCTGGTAGCGGGGTCGAAGCTGTCTGCTTGCGGCGCGCCCGCGTCGATTCCCAGCAGCACATAGCTGTTGAGGGTCACGGACACGTTGGTGTAAGGCGTCCCCGCGACCGAGATGGCGGGAATGCGCAGCAGTTGGCTCTGGGCATCGAACGTATCGGCGGCCTGCACCACGAGTGGCGTGCCGAATGACAGCAACGCTGCGGCACAGACAGCAACCTTGCGAACACCTGCAGTGGGCATGAATCCTCCTGATGTCAGACTCTACGAAATAGGGACAGCCGCCGGCTCCAACAGCCTGCACACCATCTCACCAGGGTTCGGTGAACTGTTTGTAAACGGGGCGAAAAGTTGTGAAGAAAGTGGCAACAAACCTGCGGCACAAAACAAGAAGATTGCTACGAAAATAGTAGCTGCATACGCCGCATTGGCGAGGGCTAACGCGTCATTTGTCTTGCAACGATTGCGCGAACTCCACGACACAGAAGCTGGCCGCGTAGTCCGTCTCATCCGTCACACTGATGTGCGCGCTGAGCTGGCGCTCCTCGAACCAGTCCTTCAGCCCGCCATGCAGCACGATGGTCGGTGCGCCGCTGGGTAGCTTGGCGATTTCGCAGGCGCGCCAGGTCATGGGCATGCGCATGCCCAGCCCAATGGCCTTGCTGAAGGCTTCTTTGGCGGAGAAACGGGTGGCCAGGTAGCGGATACCGCGCTCGGGCCAGCGTGCGCTGCGGGCCTTCCAGGTGGCGTATTCGCCCTCGCTCAGGATCTTTTCGGCAAAGCGGTCGCCGTGGCGCGCAAGGCTTTCGCGGATGCGGCGCACGTCGCAGATGTCGGTGCCGATGCCGTAAATCACTTCAGGCAGTCCAGATAGGCCTTGATGGTGGCCGTGTAACCCAGTTCCAGCGCGTCGGCAATCAGGGCGTGGCCGATGGACACCTCCTGCAAACCCGGCACGGCGCGGGCGAAGGCAGCCAGGTTATCGCGGTTCAGGTCGTGGCCGGCGTTGACGCCCAGGCCCGCATCCAGTGCGGCCTGCGCGGCGCGGGCGAAGCGCTGCAACTGCGCGTCCTGCTGGGGGGTGCCCCAGGCGGCGGCATAGGGTTCGGTGTAGAGCTCGATGCGGTCGGCGCCAACGGTCTTGGCGGCGGCCATGGCCTGAGTCTCGGCATCCATGAACAGGCTCACGCGCAGACCCAGGGCGTGGGCCTGGTCGATGACGGGCTTGAGCCGCTTGGCATCCGCAGGGAAGCTCCAGCCGTGGTCGCTGGTGAACTGGCCTTCCGAGTCGGGCACGAAGGTGACCTGGTGTACCGGCAGGCCGCGTTGACGCAGGTCGCGCACGCAGTCCATCAGGTTGTGGAAGGGATTGCCTTCGACATTGAATTCGCGGTCGGGCCAGGCCTGCAGCAGCGCGGCCAGGTCAGTCACGTCGTCGGCGCGGATGTGGCGCGCATCCGGGCGCGGGTGCACGGTGATGCCCGCGGCACCCGCCTGCAGGCACAGCGTGGCCGCGCGCGTGACGCTGGGAATGCCCAGGTGGCGCGTGTTGCGCACCAGGGCGACCTTGTTGAGATTGACGGAGAGATGGGTTCGCGTGGCTGTATTCATGGCTTAGAGGCTTTGGATGTCCATCATCATCTGCCGCGTGCGCAGGGTTTTGACTCCACAATGGTAGTGCAGCAGGGTTCGCAGTTGCGGCTTGAGTTCGCTGGCCACGGCGGCGCAGGCACGCAGCGTGGTCGTGAAGGGTGCGCCGTCTTCGAGCGCGGCCTGCAGATCGGCCCACTGGGCGCCGTTGAGGCTGGCACGGTCATCAGCATGCGCCAAGCGCAGGCCGCCTTCGGGGACCAGGCAGTAATGGTCGTGGGCATCCAGTCCGCCCAGCGTCATCGTCTGCACATCCAGTTGCGGCAGCAGGCCGATTTCGCGCAAGAGCAGCAGCTCGAAGGTGCGCAGCGCGGCCTGCAGGGCCTCGCCGTGTTCGCTGGCCAGTACCTGCACCACGTTGGCGTAGACATCGAACAGCACCGGGTGCGGATCGTCGCGGGCCAGCAGAGTCAGCAGCAGTTCGTTGAGGTAGTAGCCCGAGAGCAGCGCGTCGCCGGTGGGCATGACGTGGCCACCCTGCCACTCGGCGCTTTTCAGGGTGCGGATTTCGGCGTCGCCGCCATAGGCCACGTGCAGCATCTGCAAGGGCAGAAGCACCGGGCGAAAACTGGAAGTGGGCCGCTTGGCGCCCTTGGCCACCAAAGCCACGCGGCCGTGGCGGCGCGTGAAGACTTCCAGGATCAGGCTGGACTCGCTCCAGTCGTAGCGGTGCAGCACATAGGCTGGTTCATCGGAGATGCGTTTGGTGGCCACGCAAACCGGTGCTACTCGTAACCGAAGGAGCGCACCCGCGCCTCGTCATCCGCCCAACCCGAACGCACCTTGACCCAGAGCTCAAGGAAGACCTTGGCACCGGCCAGCTTTTCCAGCTCAACGCGGGTTTCCATGCCAATGCGCTTGATGCGCTCGCCCTTGTCACCAATGACCATGGCCTTGTGGCCGTCACGCTCGACGACGATGGTGGCGGCGATGCGCAGCAGGCGCTTCTGGCCCTTCTTCTGCGGCGGCTCTTCCGCAAAGGTGTCGATGACGACGGTGGAGGTGTAGGGCAGTTCGTCGCCGGTCAGGCGGAAGAGTTTTTCGCGGATCAGTTCGCTGGCGAGGAACTTCTCGCTGCGGTCGGTGAGCTCATCCGGGTCGTACCACCAGGCTTGCTCGGGTAGGTATTTTTCGCACAGTCCGAGCAGGCGCTCCACGTCCCTGGCGTTCTTGGCGGACAGGGGAATCAGCTCGACAAACCGGTCGCGCGCCTGCATCGCCTGTAGCCAGGGTGCCAGGCTGGCGCGTTCCTTGACGTGGTCGAGCTTGTTGGCCACGAGCACCACCGGGATGCCCGCGCCCAGCAGTTTCAGGACCTTTTCATCGGCCGACGTGAAGCTGCCGGCTTCGACCACGAACAGCACCAGGTCCACATCGGCCACGGCGCCCTGCACGGCCTTGTTCAGCGATTTGTTCAGCGCATTGCCATGGATGGTCTGGAATCCGGGCGTGTCGACAAACACGAACTGGGTGGCACCCTCGGTGCGCATGCCGGTGATGCGATGGCGCGTGGTCTGTGCCTTGCGCGAGACGATGCTGATCTTCTGGCCGACCAGGGCGTTGAGCAGCGTGGACTTGCCGACATTGGGCTTGCCGACGATGGCCACCAGGCCGCAGCGCTGATCACCGGCCTGGACGCCGGGTTGGGCCAGCTTGGGCGTGCCCTTGAGCAGGCCTTCGAGCATGCTGTCCAGGTCGGGCTGTTGGTCATTTTGGCCATCAGCCCTCGTGGGATGTGCGTCAGCAGCTATGTTTTTAGGAGCATTTTTGGGAGTCATCGAATCGCTTTCGCCTGGATGGTTTGCAGCATGGCCGCGGCGGCTGCCTGTTCGCCGGCGCGCCGCGAGCCGCCAATGCCACGTTCGGTGAGGCGCAGTTCGCCGATTTCACACTCCACGTCGAAACTCTGCTGGTGCGCGGCGCCCACGGTGCCCACCACGCGGTACTGGGGCAACTTCATTCTGCGGGCTTGCAGCCACTCCTGCAACTCGGTCTTGGCATCCTTGGCCGTGGCGGCCATGTTGGGGTTGATTTCCACGTCCCGGTACAGGCGGTGCACCAGGGCCTGGGCCGCGGCAAAGCCGCCATCGAGGTAGACCGCGCCGATGATGGCCTCCAGCGTGTCAGCCAGGATGGAGGGGCGCTTCTTGCCGCCCGAACGCACCTCGCCTTCGCCCAGGCGGATCACCTCGGGCAGACCCAGGCCGACCGCCAACTGGTGCAAGGTCTCCTGCTTGACCAGGTTGGCGCGCACGCGGGAGAGGTCGCCCTCGGGCAAGGTACCCAGGCGGGCGTAAAGCAGATCGGAGACCGCCAGGCTGAGGACCGAGTCGCCCAGGAATTCCAGGCGCTCGTAGTGGTCGCTAGAGAAGCTGCGGTGCGTCAGCGCCTGCGTGAGCAGGGCGTCATTGGAAAATTCATGCTGCAGGCGCTGCTGCAACTGGGCCAGACCCGCCGCCACGCTATTTGGAGCGGCCAGCGTATTTGAGCGTCAGCCAAGCCGGTCCGGTCAAATGGATTTCGCGCTGGTAGGCAAAGCTCACCACCACTTTGTCGCCTTCCTTGGTGATCTCCAGATCCTTGCCACTGATAGAGTTGATGTTGTCAATTTCACCTGCCCTGTCAAAGATGTTGCGGATTTCAGCCACCGAATTCCCTTCCTTCGCTGACTTGGCGGCGGCCTTCGAAATGGCCATGTACTCCACATAGGTGGGAAAGATCTGCGCCGCTATAACGCCCGAGATACCGACCACGGCGCCCACAAACAGCAAACCAAAGAACGTAATGCCACGCTGCGCGGACTTGCGATGCACTGCCATGTGACTACCCCCTTTTTACTGAAACGAACCAATGCGCTTGGGACTGCTGAAATTCATCCAAACAAAAAAGGCCTTGCCCACAATATTCTTGTCGGGCACGAAGCCCCAGTAACGGGAATCCAGCGAGTTATCGCGATTGTCACCCATCATGAAGTAGTGGCCATCGGGCACCTTGCAGGTGACGCCTTCGACTGAGTAGACGCAGCCGTCGCGCCCGGCAAAGTTGTCGGCCCCGGGGATGAAGGCAGGGCGCTCATCGTCGTTGAGCAACTTGTGCTTCTTGCCGCCCAGGTCCTCCTCAAACTGCTTGAAGTAGCGCATGGCGTCCTCATCAAAGAATTCGGGGACGCTGGTAGTGGCCACGGGCTGGCCGTTGATGGTCAGGCGCTTGTTCAGGTACGCCACGGTGTCGCCGGGCACGCCAACCACGCGCTTGATGTAGTCCTGCGTGGGCTTGGGCGGGTAGCGGAACACCATCACGTCGCCCCGCTGGGGTGGTGTGCCTTCGGTGACCTTGGTGTTGAGCACCGGCAGGCGCAGGCCGTAGGCGAACTTGTTCACCAGGATCAGGTCTCCCACCAGCAGGGTCGGGATCATGGAGCCTGAGGGGATCTTGAATGGCTCTACCACGAAGGACCGCAGAAAAAACACCGCCGCGATCACCGGGAACAGACCTGCCGTCCAGTCCAGCCACCAGGGCTGCATCAACAGGCGTACCTTGGCCTCGGAGACGCCGCCATCAACTTGGCTGATACCCATCTTGCCAAGGTCCTCGCGGCGCTTCTGGTCGGCAATCTCCAACGAGGCGGCTGCCGCCTGCCGTTGCGGCAAAAAGTAGAAACGCTCCGCGATCCAATAGACGCCGGTCACCACCGTGGCGAGAAACAGCAGCAAGGCGAAGTTGCCCTCCACCACGCCAAAGTACCAGGAGGCGGCGTACAGGCCAAAGGCCGCCAGAATGGCCGAGGTCAGGCCCTGCATCAGTCTTCCACCTGCAAAATGGCCAGGAAGGCTTCCTGGGGTACTTCAACCGAGCCGATCTGCTTCATGCGTTTCTTGCCTGCTTTTTGTTTTTCGAGGAGTTTGCGCTTGCGCGTGATGTCGCCGCCATAGCACTTGGCCAGGACGTTCTTGCGCAGCGCCTTGATTGTCTCACGCGCGATGATGTTGGAGCCGATGGCGGCCTGGATGGCCACGTCGTACATCTGGCGGGAAATGATCTCGCGCATCTTGGCCACCACGGCGCGGCCGCGGTACGTGGACTGGCTGCGGTGCACGATGATGGACAGGGCATCGACCTTGTCGCCATTGAGCAGGATGTCGACCTTGACCACGTCGGAGGCGCGGTACTCCTTGAACTCGTAGTCCATGGAGGCGTAGCCGCGGCTCACGCTCTTGAGCTTGTCGAAGAAGTCCAGCACGATCTCGCCCAGCGGCATCTCGTAGGTCAGCACCACCTGGCGGCCCTTGTAGGCCATGTTCATCTGGATGCCGCGCTTCTGGTTGGCCAAGGTCATGACCACGCCCACGTATTCCTGCGGCATATAGAGGTGCACGGTGACGATGGGTTCGCGGATCTCGGCGGTCTTGCCGATCTCGGGCATCTTGGACGGGTTCTCCACCATGAGTACCTCGCCGTCGCTCTTCATCACCTGGTAGACCACGCTGGGCGCGGTGGTGATCAGGTCCTGGTCGAACTCACGCTCCAGGCGTTCCTGCACGATCTCCATGTGCAACAGGCCCAGGAAGCCGCAGCGGAAACCAAAGCCCAGCGCCTGCGACACCTCGGGCTCGTAGTGCAGCGAGGCGTCGTTGAGCTTGAGCTTCTCCAGCGCGTCGCGCAGCGAATCGTATTCGCTAGCTTCGGTGGGGTACAAGCCGGCAAACACCTGGGGCTGGATTTCCTTGAAGCCGGGCAGCGGTTCGGTGGCGGTGAAAGCCGCGCCGCCGGTACCGGTCTTGACCATGGTGACCGTGTCGCCCACCTTGGCGGCCTGCAGTTCCTTGATGCCAGCGATGATGTAGCCCACCTCGCCCGCCTCCAGCGACTCGCGCGGCTGGTTGGCCGGCGTGAACACGCCCAGCTTCTCGGCGTTGTATTGGGCCTCGGTGGCCATCAGCTTGATGCGGTCGCCCTTGGCCAGGCGCCCGTCCACCACACGCACCAGCATGACCACGCCGACGTAGCTGTCAAACCAGCTGTCGATGATCATGGCGCGCAACGCAGCATCGGGGTTGCCACGCGGCGCGGGCACCTTGGCCACGATCATCTCCAGGATGTCATCCACGCCCATGCCGCTCTTGGCAGAGCACGGAATGGCCTCGGAGGCATCGATGCCGATGACGTCTTCGATCTCCAGCTTGGCCGCCTCGGGGTCGGCCTGTGGCAGATCCATCTTGTTGAGCACGGGCAGCACCTCGACACCGAGGTCCAGCGCGGTATAGCAGTTGGCCACCGTCTGCGCTTCCACCCCTTGTGATGCATCGACCACCAGCAACGCGCCCTCGCAAGCGGAAAGCGAGCGACTCACTTCATACGAGAAGTCCACGTGTCCCGGCGTGTCGATCAGATTGAGGTTGTAGACCTGTCCGTCTTTAGCCTTGTACTGCAGCGCGGCGGTCTGCGCCTTGATGGTTATCCCACGCTCTTTCTCGATATCCATCGAGTCCAAAACCTGCGCTTCCATCTCACGCGCTTCGAGTCCACCACAACGCTGGATCAAGCGATCCGCGAGCGTCGATTTGCCATGATCAATGTGCGCAATGATCGAAAAATTTCTGATGTGATTCATCAACGAAAACGCTTAAGTGGTTGAATTGATTTGATGTGCGCAAGAAAAAAGGGCGCGTCGAGTAGCGACGCGCCCTGAACCAACAATCATTGGCAACTGCGATAGTTGGAGCTTCATTGTAGGCAAAAAGTCCTGAAGACAAAGCTCGAAGAACAGCATTCTGGCGTCGTTGCGACTCAACAACAGTCAATTTACACACAGGTTATCAACAATTATGGGGATAAGCTTCTGCACAACTTGTGGGTGATCTGTGGATCAGCTGTGGGGGAGCAGAAGCCATCCCATATGATGGATTTTTCACCATCCATATGCCCATAACGGACAACCGTGGCCCCATATTCTAACCAAATTCAAAGATTTGAAATTAAGTTAGCGTGCGCACACATTTTCAGCCGGCGTACATTCGATTGAAAAAATCTATTGATCGCCCTTCCCAGCCGCCCCAAAACCCACTGGGTTTCAGGGCTTTTGGTGGGAAAACGCTCAGCGCGCGGGCTTGATGATGACGTACTGCGCCAGCTCGCCACGGCGGATCAGCACCGGCAGCGGCTTGGTCTTGTCGTGCTTGCCAATGGCGGCCTCGAACTCCTTCACGCTGGTCACATCGGTATTTGCCAGGGCCAGGATGATGTCCCCCTCGCGCAGGCCGGCACGGGCAGCTGCGTCCACGGCGGCATCCACGCGAACGCCGCCCTTGAGCTTGAGTTCCTTCTTCTGCGCATCGGCCAGTTCGCTAACCGTCAACCCCACTGCCTGACCGGCAGTCGAAGCCTTGGGCCTGTCCTCACGGGCCGCGGTCTTGGTGGCGGGTTTGTCGGCTTCGATCTCGGCAATGGTGATGCCCAGGTCCTTGGTGCTGCCGCGGCGGAAGACGGTCACCGTGCTCTTGGTGCCGGGCTTGGTAGCGCCGACCATGCGGGGCAGGTCGCTGGACTTGTCGATGGCCTTGCCGTCGAAACGCGTGATGATGTCGCCGCCCTCGATGCCGGCCTTCTCCGCTGGCGAGCTCGCTTCTACCGAGCGCACCAGGGCGCCGGCTGCCTTGCCCAGGCCAATGGATTCCGCCACGTCCTTGCTGACCGGCTCAATCACCACGCCAATGCGTCCGCGCGAGACACGGCCGATGCTGCGCAACTGATCGCTGACGCGCACCGCTTCGTCGATCGGGATGGCAAAGGCAATGCCCATGTAGCCGCCCGATCGCGAGTAGATCTGGCTGTTGATGCCCACCACCTCGCCACGCATATTGATGAGCGGACCGCCGGAATTGCCGGGGTTGATGGCCACGTCGGTCTGGATGAAGGGCAGGTAGTCGCCCGTATCACGCTGTTTGGCACTCACGATGCCGGCCGTCACGGAGTTCTCCAGGCCAAAAGGTGAGCCGATGGCCATGACCCACTCGCCTACGCGCAGCTTGCCCACATCACCCACCTTAACGGCGGGCAGGCCACTGGCTTCGATCTTGACCACGGCCACATCGCTGCGCTTGTCCGTGCCGATGATCTTGGCCTTGAACTCACGCTTGTCAGTCAAGGTCACGATGACCTCATCGGCGCCATCCACCACATGGGCATTGGTCATGATGAAGCCGTCGGCGGTGAGGATAAAGCCCGAACCCACACCGCGCGGGTGTTCTTCTTCCTGCTGTGGCTGCGGACGGTTCTGCCGTGGAGCCTGACGTTGGTTCGGCACATTGGGCATGGGGATGCCGAAACGCCGGAAAAACTCCAGCATGTCCTCATCGCCGGGCATGCCCTGCATGGAGCGCTGGCTGATCTTTTCCATGGTGCGGATATTGACCACCGAGGGCCCCACTTGGTCCACCAGGTCGGTGAAGTCCGGCAGCGCCCGCGCCGCCGGTGCCTGCGCATGGGCCACCTGCAAGGGCGACACTGCCACCAGGGCGGTGGTAGCCATGGCCAGGGCCACGAACAGATTGCGCACGGGCTTGATTTTCAGAACTGTCATATTCCTTCTTCCATTCAGACAATTGGTAGCGTCATAGAGTCCGTTTTGCGGACAGCGTTCCAAATAAGGACTTATTTTTTCCGTTCCAGGGCCAAAACAAAGGCCTGGAGAGTGGCCGGCGGCACCTCGCCCACAGCGGTGGCCCACCAATCGTTGATGTGCCGCGTCAGGGTGTGCGTGGCGCCACCCATGTCGGTCATGCCCTCACGCGCATGGCGGCGAGGGTCAAATGCCTCCACGAACAAGGAAACCGTTGCAACCCCATCGGAGAACACCCACTGCATGGTGCCACCCGCCGCATTCCCACCCGCGACGGATGCCGCGGCCTGCGGCCGCTGGTAACAGCCCATGGGCTTGAAGCCGTCCACATCCTTGTTCAGCACCCAGCCCTGGGCGTCCGGACTGGTCTTCTGCAGGTCCGGTCGCACGACCCGATAGCCCTCCGTGCTGCCCAGACGGGACAGTTTGCCAGCGTTCACAGGCGCGTCCAGATGCAGCTCTGAAAATGCGGCCTGCTCCAGCACCCGACCATCCAGATCCAGGGTTTGCAACTGGACGATCAGTCCGGTGCGCTTTTCACTCCAAACCCGGTAACCGTAGCGCATGCGGTCCACCGGCGTGAGTTGGGCGACTTCAGCGTCGAAACCGGCAATGCGCTCGGTGCCCAGCACCTTGAAACGGTAGAAATCGCCGATGGAGGAGTCGCTGGACTGCAGCAGATTGGGAAACAGTCCCAGGGATTCGCGCACCTCGGCCACGGCCACCTTGGACAAGGGGAAGAACGTGACGACCTGATCATTGCGTCGGAAGATGGCACGGGGCACGCCACTGAGCGTCTCCACCCGCTCCAACTGCTGGGCGCCGTCACACACATGCCAGATACGGGCACTGGCCAAGTTGCCACCGGCCGACACAACAAACGTGCCGGTGTAGACGCTCTGGCGCGCCGCCTGGTGCACGCGCATCAACCACGTGTTCAGCGGCGTCTCTACCCCGCCGGCCGGACTCACATCACCAGCCTGCGCGCTGGCCAGGGACCACGCCAGGACGCATACCAAGCCACGAGCCAGCCAACGCATGCTCACCGACCCGCTCCCTCATAGGTGGCATTGCGCAGGAAGCCGGCCGGCACCTGCAAGGCCGAGTGACCACCCAGTTGTCGGTGCGCCGCCATGAGTTCATCCAGGCGCGGATCACGCAGCATGGTGCCGGCCGCACTGTCGGCCACCACCACGTCGGGCACCGACGGCACCGCGGCAGGCCGTGCCACCGCCATTTGCGCCGTTTCGCGCGCGCCGCCTAGGGTCCACAACTGCAGACCCACCACCCCGACCAGGGCCACGCAGGCTGCCGTGGCCAGCATCTTCCAGCGGAAAACGGCCAGATTGGCAGCCGGTCGGTCCAAGGCAACGCGCTGTATTAGTGCAGCATCCTCGCCTGCTCCGGGCACACGTTCGGAGGCTGGCACATGCGGGCTGCGCGGCTCCTGCGCCAGGCGCTGTTCAAGACGGTCCAGAAACGCCAGTTCGCTGCGCGAGGGCGCCAACTCCGTGCTGCGCAGCACATCACCAACCACCTGGTAGGTATGCCAGGTCTGCACCAATTGGGGGTCCGCCAGCAGCGTATCGAGAGCCCCCACAGCGGCTGGGCCGCGCAGATCGCCATCCACCAGGGCGGAGACACTTTCCCGTGCTGCTGCAGTCTTGATCTCGTCCATATGCTCTCTCACCAACGTTTTCCGGTCTGTTTGTCCAGCAGGGGCTTGACCCGCTGCGAAATGGCCTCGCGGGCCCGGAAAATGCGCGAGCGCACGGTCCCGACGGGGCAATCCATGGCAGCGGCAATTTCCTCGTAACTCAGCCCTTCAATTTCCCTCAGAACGATGGCCTGCTTCAAATCGGGAGGCAGGGCGTCCATGGCGGCGTTGACCACGGCGGCGATTTCCTTGGCCGCCAGAATGGATTCAGGCCCTTCGTCCGTCGTTTGTTCGTTTTTACGCCAGGAAGTTTCATCGTCGTCGTCACCGGCCAGAAAGCTCTCGGCCACGGTGGGGTCGTGCTTGAGTTCCAGCAGGAATTTCTTGGCAGTGTTGACGGCAATCCGGTAGAGCCAGGTGTAGAACTGGGCGTCGCCCCGAAACTGGTGCAGCGCGCGGTAGGCGCGCACAAAGGTTTCCTGGGAAATGTCTTCCACCAAATCGACATCACGCACCATGCGGGAAATCAGTCGCTGGATCCGGCGCTGGTATTTGAGCACCAGCAAGCCGTAGGCACGCTGGTCCCCGGCGACCGTGCGCTGCACCAACACCAGATCAGTATCCTGCGAGGAGGCCACGGACTCTTCGGTCATGCCGCCAGCTCCCCAGCACCAGCCTGTACCGGATTGGCAGCCTCCCGATCACCCACCAAGCTGGAGACGATGGCACGGCGCAATGGCAGCCAAGTGGTGTCCGAGCGGGAGCCGGGCTGCAGCCATAGCCATAACGGCCGGGCGCCGTCGGCGTCCAGCCGCACCAGTACGAACCGCTGCCAATCCAGCCACTGGACCAGCCGAAACGCCCGTGTTCCGGCAGCATCCGACCACAACCAGTGCTGCCCATCCCACGCCAGAAACCCCAGGGGCGAACGCCACCATCCCTGCAACGCGAACAAAGGCGCAAGCAACGCGAAAAAAGAAATCACCAGAACCCGCCAATCGGCCTGGGCAGCACCCCAGGCAAAAGCAGTAGCACCGGCCGCAGCGATGGCGCCGCCACAGGCGACACAACCCAGGTGCCAGCGTGAGCGACCTACCGCGACACGGACCGCTGGGGCCTGGTGCATGGCGTCGTCAGGCTGGCGTCTCGCGGCGCTTAGACGCGCTTGAACACCAAGGAGCCGTTGGTTCCGCCGAAACCGAAGTTGTTCTTCAGCGCCACGTCGATGCGCATGTCACGGGCGACATTGGCGCAGTAATCCAGGTCGCACTCCGGGTCCTGATTGAAGATGTTGATGGTCGGCGGGCTCTTCTGGTGGTGCACAGCCAGGACGGTGAACACCGACTCAATCCCACCCGCGCCCCCCAGCAAATGCCCGGTCATGGACTTGGTGGAGTTGACGACGACCTTCTTGGCATGGTCACCCAAGGCCGCCTTGATGGCGTTGGATTCGTTGAGGTCGCCCAGCGGCGTGGAGGTTCCATGGGCATTGAGGTAGTCAATGGCATCCGCATTGACGCCGGCATTGCGCAGGGCGCCGAGCATGGCGCGGCGCGGGCCGTCCATGTTGGGGGCCGTCATGTGACCAGCATCGGCGCTCATGCCAAAGCCTGCCAGCTCGGCATAAATCTTGGCGCCACGGGCCTTGGCGTGTTCGTACTCTTCCAGAACCAGGACACCGGCACCTTCGCCCAACACAAAGCCGTCGCGGTCCTTGTCCCAAGGGCGCGAGGCGGTGGTGGGGTCGTCGTTGCGGGTGGACAGGGCGCGCATGGCGGCAAAACCACCAATGCCCAGCGGAGACACGGTGGCTTCGGAGCCACCGGCGATCATGACGTCCGCGTCGCCGTATTCGATCATGCGGCCGGCATCGCCGATGCAGTGCAGGCCGGTGGTGCAGGCGGTGACGATGGCGATGTTGGGGCCCTTGAAGCCGTAGCGCATGGACACATGGCCAGACGTCATGTTGATGATGGTGGCTGGCACGAAAAAAGGCGAAATACGCCGCGGACCGCGGTTGACGTATTCCGTGTGCATGCTCTCGATGAGCGGCAGGCCGCCAATCCCGGAGCCGATCACGCAGCCGATGCGGGTGGACTCCTCCTCGCTCAGGGCTTCGCCCGTGGGCAGGCCAGCGTCGGTGACGGCCTGCACGGCGGCGGCAATGCCGTAGTGGATGAAGGTGTCCATGGTGCGTGCCTCTTTGGCACCCACATAGGCATCCAGATTGAAATTGCGAACCTCGCCCGCGATCTGGCAGGCCATGGCCGACGCATCAAAGCGGGTGATTGTTCCAATGCCAGACTTGCCGGCGATGATATTGGCCCATGCCTCGTCCACCGTGTTTCCCACGGGACTGACACAACCCAAACCAGTGACAACAACGCGACGACGGGACATAGCAATCAGTTCTCAGCTTTGGTCAAAAATAAAGCCGTTTGCAACGGCCCTGTTTCGGATCGGCGCAAGCGTCGCGTCAAGCCCGCTTGCGCGCCAATCCATTCAAACACCGTCTGGCGGTGCCCAGCCCTATCAGGCCTTCTTGTGCGTGTTCGCGTAGTCGATCGCGTTTTGCACGGTGGTGATCTTTTCCGCGTCTTCGTCGGGGATCTCAATGCCGAACTCGTCTTCCAAGGCCATCACCAGCTCAACGGTGTCCAGAGAATCAGCGCCCAGATCGGCCACGAAGGCTTTTTCGTTGGTTACTTGAGACTCTTCCACTCCGAGTTGTTCGGCGATGATTTTCTTGACGCGGGCTTCGATATCACTCATGGTTTCCCTCTAAGGGTTGAAAAAGAATCCGTAATTTTACCCGGCCTTGAGGTGAACCTCTAACCAGGTCGCCGAACGGACACATCGGCTGAAACTGTCATTCTTACATGCGCAGATTACATGTACATGCCGCCGTTGACGTGCAGCTCTTGACCGGTCACATAACTGGCACCGGGCGAGGCCAGGTAGGCCACGGCATGCGCGATGTCGGCCGGCTTGCCCAGGTGGCCCAGCGGGATCTGGCCCAGCAGTGCCTTTTGTTGCTCTTCGCCTAGTGCGGCAGTCATGTCGGTCTCGATGAAGCCGGGGGCAATGCAGTTGACGGTGATGTTGCGCGAGCCCAGCTCACGCGCCAGCGCACGCGTCATGCCGGCCACGCCGGCCTTGGCGGCGGCGTAGTTGGCCTGGCCAGGATTGCCGGATGCGCCGACGACCGAGGTGATGTTGATGATGCGACCGTAGCGCTGCTTCATCATGGTGCGCATCACGGCGCGGCTCATGCGGAACACGCCCTTGAGGTTGGCCTCCATCACGGCCTCCCACTCTTCGTCCTTCATGCGCATGGCCAGGTTGTCGCGGGTGATGCCGGCATTGTTGACCAGCACCTGCAAGCCGCCAAATTCCTTGGCCACGGCGTCCACCAGCGCCTCGCCGGCCGCCGCCTGGGTCACATCCAGCACACGGCCCGCGCAGCCGGGAAAGGCCGACAGGGCCGCACCGATCTTGGCGGCGCCGGCTTCGGTGGTGGCGGTCCCCACCACCTTGAGACCCTTGCGGGCCAGCTCCAGCGCAATGGCCGCGCCAATGCCGCGCGATGCGCCCGTCACCAGGGCCACCTGGCCTTCAAATGTCACTTCGCTCATACCAATGCACCTTTGATGTCTTGCAACGTAGCGGGGTCAAACAGGGCCAGACCGGTCAGTTCGGGGTCGATACGCTTGACCATGCCGGCCAGCACCTTGCCCGGGCCGCATTCGACCAGCGTGGTCAGGCCGCGCGCCTTGATGGCCTGTACGCACTCCACCCAGCGCACCGGGCCAAAGGCCTGGCGGTACAGGGCGTCACGGATGCGTGCCGGATCGGTCTCGACGGCCACGTCAATATTGTTGACCAGCGGAATCTGCGGCGCGGCCAAATCGATGCTGACCAGGCGCTCCTTGAGCTTTTCGGCGGCCGGTTGCATCAGACGCGAGTGGAACGGCGCCGACACCGGCAGCGGCAGCGCGCGCTTGGCACCGTTGGCCTTGAGTACCTCGCAAGCCTTCTCTACGGCTGCCTTGCTGCCGGCGATCACGGTCTGGGCTGGGTCGTTGAAATTGACGGCTTCCACGGTTTCAGTGGAGCCGGCGCCAAAGGACTGGGTCACCTCCAGGCAACCCGCGGCCACCTTGGCGGCGTCCATGCCCAGAATGGCAGCCATGGCGCCCTGCCCCACCGGCACGGCGTCCTGCATGGCCTGGGCGCGCAGGCGCACCAGCGGCGCGGCCTGGGCCAGAGTAAGAGAGCCAGCAGCCACCAGCGCGGTGTACTCGCCCAGCGAGTGGCCCGCCACGGCGGCGGGCGCCTGGCCAACCTCGACCATCCAGACGCGGTAGGCGGCCACACCGGCCACCAGCATCACCGGCTGTGTGTTGGTGGTCAGCGCCAGGGCTTCCTTGGGACCTTCGTGGATCAGCTTGGCAACGTCCTCGCCGAGCGCGTCGGAGGCTTCTTGCAGGGTCTGAGCGACCACAGCGTGGTCGCCCCAGGCGTCCAGCATGCCAACCGATTGGGAGCCCTGTCCGGGAAATACAAAAGCGAACTGTTTCATAAGCGTTTTAAGAAGAAAAGGCTTCTAGCCCTCGTCAACATTGCGTAGGCAGCTACAAATTCAGGAGCAGCGCACCCCAGGTGAAACCGCCACCCACACCTTCGAGCAGCAGGGTTTCGCCTTTTTTGACCTTGCCACTGCGCACGCCATGGTCCAGCGCCAGCGGAATGGACGCCGCTGAAGTGTTGCCATGTTCACCCACGGTAACCACCACCTTGTCCATGGACAGCTTGAGCTTGCGCGCCGTGCTTTGCATGATGCGGATATTGGCCTGGTGCGGCACCAGCCAGTCGATGTCGGCATCGGTCATGTTGGCCTTGGTCAGCGTGGCACGCGCCGCGTTCTCCAGCAGGCCCACAGCCAACTTGAATACGGCCTGACCGTCCATCTTGAGCAGCGGGTCGCCCAGGACGGCACCACCGGAGACATGGCCCGGCACGCACAAAATGCCCACGTGCTTGCCATCGGCATGCAGGTCGGTGGCAAGGATGCCAGGCTCGTCGGAGGCTTCCAACACCACCGCGCCGGCACCGTCACCAAACAGCACACAGGTCGTGCGGTCGTTGAAGTCCAGGAGACGCGAGAAAATCTCAGCACCCACCACCAGCGCACACTTCGCCGTTCCGCTGCGGATCAAGGCATCGGCCACGGTCAGCGCATAGACAAAACCGCTGCAGACCGCCTGCACGTCGAACGCCGGGCAGCCATTGGCACCCAGCTTGTTCTGCAAAATACAGGCGGTGGACGGAAACACCATGTCCGGCGTGGACGTGGCAACGATGATCAGGTCCACATCCTTGGCAGTGCGGCCGGCCGCTTGCAGCGCGTTCTTGGCCGCTTCCAGACCCAGGTCGCTACTGAATACGCCGTCGTCGGCAAAATGGCGCGCCCGAATACCGGTGCGCTCCACGATCCATTCATCGGAGGTTTCCACGCCCCGGGCCGCCAGTTGGGTGACCAGATCGGTGTTGGTCAAACGCCTGGGGGGCAAATAACTACCGGTGCCTGTGATGCGTGAATATCGTGTCATGGTGGGGTTGGTATCACCCGTTCAGGCGGTTGCTGCACTTTCGGCATTGGCCAGCAGCGGGGCTGCGTGGGCAATGCGGGCCTGGACGCGGTCGGCTAAATTGTTCCGGGCTGCATCATACGCCCGGTTCAGCGCGTAGCCGAAACCCAGCTGGTCGGCCGAACCGTGACTCTTGAATACCAGACCACGCAGGCCCAGCAGGGCAGCACCGTTGTAGCGCCGATGATCAACGCGCTTTTTAAGCGCATTTAGAACCGAATAAGCTGCAATTGCCGCCATTTTGGTAAAAACGTTGCGCACAAACTCGGCTTTCAAAAAGCCCAGGATCATCGCCGCCAGGCCTTCGCTGCTTTTGAGCGCCACATTGCCAACGAAGCCGTCGCACACCACCAAGTCGACCGTTCCCTTGAAAATGTCGTTACCTTCGACATTGCCAAAAAAGTTCAAATCACCAGAATTGGCTGCAGAACGGAGCAATTCACCCGCTTTTTTGATGGTTTCGTTGCCTTTGATAATTTCTTCACCAATATTCAGCAAGCCCACTGAAGGCGACTCCTTGCCGTCGAGCACCGACACCAGAGCCGAACCCATGACAGCAAACTGCAACAAGTGCGAAGCCGTGCAATCCACGTTGGCCCCCAGGTCCAGCATGGTGGTGGCACCGCCGGTGGCGTTGGGAATCTGCGCGGCAATGGCCGGACGCTCAATACCATCCAGGGTTTTGAGCAGATAGCGAGAGATGGCCATCAAAGCGCCCGTGTTGCCAGCGGATACCGCCGCTTGGGCATTGCCATCCTTGACCTGCTGAATGGTCACGCGCATGGACGAATCCTTCTTGCGGCGCAGGGCAACCTCGATAGGGTCATCCATGGCCACCACCTCACTGGCGGTGGTGATGCGCACACGCGGATGGGAAAAATCGGCCAATGCTTCGGGCAGACCCACCAGAATCAGGGCCGCCTCGGGATGTTGTTCCAGGAATTGCCGGCAAGCCGGCAGCGTGACCTGGGGGCCGTGATCGCCTCCCATACAGTCAACAGCGATTGTGATCATGGGACAGACACCCAAAAAGAAGAAGACATCAGACGAAAGTCCGGGGCCAAAAACAACAAAAGCCCGCAGCTACAGCGCGTGTAGCGTCGGGCTTTGCAGGGAAAGCCGTTTTCAGGCTTCGGACTTGGTCTTCAGAACCTTGCGGCCACGGTAGAAGCCGGTGGGGCTGATGTGGTGGCGCAGATGGGTTTCACCGGTGGTGGGTTCCACGGCGATACCGGGCACGGTCAATGCATTGTGCGAACGGTGCATACCGCGCTTGGAAGGAGACTTTTTATTTTGTTGAACGGCCATGATTGGCTCCTGAGCAAAGGTGCTGCACAGGCGGCAACACGGGGGGTTGGTAAATATTGAAACCGATTGGATTGGTCCATTGCGCAGTGCCTTGCACGCGCGAAGCCTTTGATTATAGCCCAAACCGCGCCGCGCGGCTAGGGCTTGTTTTTCAGCTGCTCCAGGATGGCAAAAGGATTGGGCTTTTGAGCGGCCGGCGCGGCTGCGTCGAAATCGGCATCCTGCGCCTGTAGCTTGACGGGCGCCGGGCAGGTTTCGTGCTTGGGCACCACCGGTAGCGCCATTAGCAACTCGTCCTCGATGAGTTCAAGCAGGTTGAAGTCGCGGCTCAACACCAGCACGTCTTCCTCCGATTCCTCGTCCTCCAGTTCGGCCTGCTCCTCCGATGCCACGAAGCGAAACGCCCGCTCCACCTGCAGAGGAACCTCCACCGGGCTCAGGCAGCGCTGGCAAACCTGGGGCACGGTGGCATCCACGGACAGCGCCAACCAGACCTGATCACCTTGGCCGCCGTCGGAGCGCACCTCGCCGCGCGCGGTGAAGCGCACAGGCACCTGCGTGAGACCGTGCACGGCGTCCAGCAGGCGCTCGAAACGGGACAGATTCTCGCTGCCAGACAGACTGCCCTGGGCGCGGGCAAAGGCCGACAGGTTCAGGTGACGGGCATCAAAGTCGTGTTTCATCCGCGCAGTGTAAGAGAATCGGGCCATGGCTGCCCCTATTTCCAATCGCAAAATCATCCTCGGCTCTACCTCGGTCTACCGGCGCGAACTGCTGGGCCGATTGCACCTACCCTTCAGCGTGGAATCGCCCCAGGTGGACGAAACCCCCCTTCCGGGCGAGGCACCCGCTGCCTTGGCCCGCCGCCTCGCCTTGTCCAAGGCGCAGGCGGTGGCCCAGCGCTTTCCCGACTGCGTGGTGATCGGCTCGGACCAGGTGGCCGACTTGGACGGCGAGCCCCTGGGCAAGCCCGGCACGCACGAACGCGCCGTGGCCCAGTTGCGCCGGATGCGCGGCAAGACCGTCATCTTCCAGACCGCGGTGGCCGTGGTCTGCCAGGACAGCGGCTTTTGCCAACAGGAATTGGCCCCGGTATGTGTCACCTTTCGTGCCTTAACGGACGCCGAGATAGAAACCTACCTGCGCCTGGAGCAGCCCTACGACTGCGCCGGCAGCGCCAAGAGCGAGGGCCTGGGCATTGCCCTGCTGCAATCCATCGAGAACGACGACCCCACCGCTCTGGTGGGCCTGCCGCTGATCCGCACCAGCCAGATGTTGCGCGCCGCCGGCATTGACCTGCTGCGCGCGCCATGAGTGCCGTGCAACCCGGCGTCGCCAACACGACGTCCACCGGCACGCTCTACCTGGTGCCGGCACCGCTGGACTTTGGCTGTGGTGACGAGGCCCCGCTGAACCGCGTGTTGCCCGAAGCTGTGCTATCCGTGGCGGCAGGCCTGTCGCACTGGATCTGCGAAAACGCCAAGTCCACCCGTGCCTACCTGAAACGCATCCACGCCACCCACCCACTGCGCGTGCCGCTGCAGGCCATGCAGGTGCAGGAACTGCCACACGCGGTGCACAAGAAGGGCGACCATCAGGGTGACTTCGACGCCCGCCCGCTGCTGCAAGCCGCGCTTGAAGGCCACGACATGGGGTTGGTGAGCGAGGCTGGCATGCCAGCCGTGGCCGACCCAGGATCTTCCGTGGTGCGTGCCGCGCACGACTTGGAGATTCCGGTGGTTCCGCTGGTGGGACCGGTGTCCCTACTGCTGGCGCTGGCCGCCAGTGGCCTGAACGGCCAGAACTTTGCCTTTGTTGGTTACCTGCCCAGCACGTCGGCCGAGCGCGGTCCGCGCATCCGTGAGCTGGAAACCCTGGCGCACAAGACCGGCCAGACCCAGCTCTTTATTGAGACGCCCTACCGTAACACCGCCCTGCTGCAGGCCCTGTTGCAAGGCCTGCAAGCCAACACGCGCCTGGCCACGGCCAGTGGCCTGACGCTGGATGGTGCGCGCTGTCACAGTGGCACCGCCAAGCAGTGGAAACAGAAAGGCTGGAGCTTGGACAACGCCACGCCCACGGTGTTCGCCATCGGGCGCTGAGCCGCGCCCGACCGGCGGGACGATTTAACGCAGGGCCGGCGCCAGGCGCAGGGCGCGCATGCTGCCCTCGCCCATGGCGGCGCCAAAGCGCTTGACCAGGCGCTCCGCCACATTGTCCTTGCGGGTGTAGTCGATCAGGTCTTCGGCCTTGACCACTTCGCGGGCCACGTAGTCCAGATTGCCCAGTTGATCCGCCAGGCCGCGCTCAATGGCCTGCTGGCCGGTCCAGAACAGGCCGCTGAAGGTCTCGGGCGTTTCCTTGAGGCGGTCGCCCCGGCCCTTTTTCACCACGTCGATGAACTGCTGGTGGATCTGGTCGAGCATGGCCTGCGCAAACACACGCTGCTTCTCGGTCTGCGGGCTGAACGGGTCCATGAAGCCCTTGTTCTCGCCGGCGGTCATCAAGCGGCGCTCAATGCCCAGCTTGTCCATCAAGCCGGTAAAGCCAAAGCCGTCCATCAGCACGCCGATGCTGCCGACCACGCTGGCCTTGTCCACGAAGATCTTGTCGGCGCCCACGGCGATGTAATAGGCGGCCGAGGCGCAGGTCTCCTCCACCACGGCGTAGACCGGCTTGTTGTGCAAGGCCTTCAGGCGGTGGATTTCATCGTTGATGATGCCGGCCTGCACCGGGCTACCACCGGGCGAGTTGATCAACAGCACCACGGCCTGGGCCCCCTTGTCCTCGAAGGCACCGCGCATCGCAGAAACGACCAGTTCGGCGCTGGCCTCGGTGCCGGCGGCAATTTCGCCTTCGATCTTGACCAAGGCCGTGTGCGGCGTGGAGGTGTCGGCATTGTTGGCATTGCGGTCCCAACCCAGCCAGACCAGCCCCACCAAAAATACCAGCCAGGCGATGCGGATACCGTTGCGCCAACGCCGCGCCTGGCGCTGCTCGGTGATGGCTGCCATGGCCAGTTTCTCCAGCATGGCGCGCTCCCAGGCGCCGCCGCCGGCATCAGTCGGTTTACCGTTTGCTTCGTTTTTTATAGCACTCTGTGCACTCTCCGCGAGGGCTTCCAGGGTATTTTGTTCGGTGCCTGGGCTGCCGGTGGGTTGGGAGTCGGTCATGTCAGAACTCAAGCGGTTGCAGATTGGAAGCAGTATGCCAGTGGACGACGCCATCGCGTTCACTCATGGCGATCTTGACCAGGCCGCCGCGACACGGGCCGCCACGGCATTCGCCAGTCTGCGGTCGGTACATGGCGCCGTGCGTGGCGCAGATGAGGTATTGGCCCGTGCTGTCAAAAAAACGGTTGGATTGGTAGTCCATCTCCATGGGCACATGGGCGCACTGGTTGAGGTAACCGTACACGGTGCCATTAAAACGGATGGCAAAACCGCGCATGCTGCGCCCGTAGTAGACCACGTCAAAGGGCACGGCCTCGCCACTGTTGACCAAGTCGGCGGAGTTGCACAGCGGGATGATTTGGGACTCGGTGGCGGGAATCATGACAGGTGCCGCGTGCGTCAGGCGTTGGCAACCAACCAGGCGTGCAACTCAGCCACCGAATGGGCCACGTAGCGCGGCGCCAGCGCCGTGAAGGTGTCGCTCTCATGCGCGCCATAGCTCACCGCCACGCTGTGGACACCGGCATTGAGCGCCATCTGCAGGTCGTGCGTGGTGTCGCCAATCATGAGCACGCGCTCGGGCGGCACGCCGAACTCCTCCATCAGCTCATGCAGCATCAGCGGATCAGGCTTGCCCGCCGTCTCGTCGGCTGTGCGCGAGCTGTCGAACAAGCCGTGCAGCTGCTCGCTCTGCAGAGCCTCGTTCAGACCCCGGCGGCTCTTGCCGGTGGCCACGGCCAGCAGGTGGTTGCGGGCCTTGAGAGCACCCAACAGAGGCAAGATCCCCTCAAACAAGCTGATGTCGCTCTGGTGCGCCGTGTAGTGGTGCTTGTAGCGCGCGCCCAGCTCGGGGTATTTCTCCGGCGGCACGTCGGGCGCTGCGTGGGCCAGGGCCTGCATGAGTCCCAGGCCAATCACGAAGGCGGCCTCCTTGTCGCTGGGCTTGCGTCCGCCCACGTCCACCACCGCCAGCTGGATGCAGCGGGTGATGATGGCCGTGGAGTCGAACAGGGTGCCGTCCCAGTCGAAGGCGATCAGATCGTATTGGCGGGAGGGCCGGGCGGCGGGGGAAGCTTGCATGGGTTCTGCGGTATTCAAGGATTCTTCTAAAAAGTGCAGCCGATCCGTCAAGTCGCCTCGGGCACGGCCTGCGCAAGGAACTGCGCCAACTCGGGCGGCAACTCGGCCAGCAACTCCAACGGCTCGCCGCTGGCGGGATGCGTGCAACGCAGCCGCCAGGCATGCAGGAACATGCGCTTGAGCGGCACCTGCCCGGCGCCGGTGCGCGCCAGAGCCTTGTTGCAGTCGAAGTCGCCGTACTTGTCATCGCCGGCGATGGGCATGCCCTCGCTGGCCAGGTGGACCCGGATCTGGTGGGTTCGGCCGGTCTTGATGGTAACTTCCAGCAGGGAATAACCCCGCCCGCCATCGGGAGAGGCCGACGCCGCGGTAGGGTCGGCCCCGCTACGGCCGCGCACCTTGACCAGGGTCAACGAGGGCATGCCGTCCGGGTCGTCCTTGGCCACCACCTTGACGCGGCGCTCGCCGTCGGCCAGCAGG